>Ga0076139_138_pt1 | contig 7669 bp, 8 predicted proteins | sample RifGroC2_FD_67725 | JGI IMG/M metagenome (GOLD analysis project Ga0076139, IMG submission 67725) | Parcubacteria (Giovannonibacteria) bacterium GW2011_GWC2_43_8 | reverse complement strand
TAAGGAATTCAGCACTCCCAAGACGAAAAGAGGATTTATAGATCTGATCAAAAAATTCCCGCGGGCGGATAAAGTTGGGATTTCTGTCGCGGGGGTCGTAAATGGGACTAGAGTTAAAATTAGTCCGAATATTAAGTATTTGAAAAATTTCGATTTTAGAAAAATATTTAAGCGCGTAAAAGTTGATAATGATGCGCGATGTTTTTTGCGTGCAGAAATTCGGTGGCTTAGCCACTACTTAGTGGCTAAGCCACCAAGTAAGATTTTTGGGATAACAATCGGAACAGGGATCGGACGCGCTTTTTCTGGCAAGAAAATAAAATCATTCGAATATCCTGAAAGGTGGGAAAAAGAGTACCAGAAAATTCGCGATTCGAAAGATGATCAAAAACTTGCTCGATATCTGGGAGTAAGGTTGAATTTAATTATCAAAAAATATAGATCCAATTCAGTTATTTTAGGCGGAGGGGTTTTAGGGCGAAAAGGATTTTTCGAGATGTTAAAAAAGAGATTATCAGTAGAAGCGATAAAGGCGCGTTTTGGCATAAGAGCGGGGGCTATTGGCGCGGCAATGCTATGGAATTAAAATTCCCAAAAAATTTTCTCTGGGGCGCGGCGACGTCAGCGCATCAGGTTGAAGGAAACAACCATAACGATTGGTCGGAGTGGGAAAAAGAAAATGCCCAACGGCTTTCAAAAGCGAGCGGCGGGAAATATCCGCCGGAAAATTATATTTCCGGGCGCGCCTGCGATCATTACAACCGCTTCCGCGAAGATTTTGACATCGCAAAACGACTCGGCTATAACGGGCACCGTTTTTCTATCGAATGGTCTCGTATCGAGCCCGAGGAAGGGAAATTTGATATTGAAGAAATAGAACACTATCGGGAGGTTATCAAGGCTCTTCGCGAACGGGGGTTAGAACCGTTTGCGACACTTTGGCACTCAACAAATCCGATTTGGATAAGAGATATTGGAGGGTGGGAAAATTCTAAAACCGCGGATTATTTTGCGAGATATGTTGAGAAAATTATTAAATCATACCCGGACGTAAAATACTGGCTGACATTTAATGAGCCAACAGTTTACGCAGGATTGGGATATATTCAGGGAACACAGCCCCCTTGGGTAAAAAGCATGCGCCGCGGCAATACGGTTTTTAAGAATTTTGTAAAAGCGCATAGACTTGCTTATCAAACAATACATAAAAATAACAAAAATGCTTCGGTCGGTTTCGCGCATCATTTAGTATATATGGTTCCAAAAAATAATCTGCCTTGGAATCGGCTTGCGGTCAGGATACTCGAATATATTAGGAATTGGAGATTTTTAAACGCGGTTAAGAAAAATTGCGACTTTATAGGTATTCAATTTTATCAATCACAATCCATCGATATTTCGTTAAAACATGGAAAATGGGGGCCGATAAGTGCCTTGCCGATTTCATGGAGACCAATTGATGATTTAGGATGGGCAATTAACCCGGAGGGCATTTATCACCTACTTAAAAAGACGTCTAAATACGGCAAACCGATATTTATTACGGAAAGCGGAATCGCGGATGCGAAAGATACAAATCGGCCAAGATTTATTGAAGAAACTTTAAACTGGGTTTCTAAGGCTATTAAAGAAAGAATAGATGTGCGCGGATATTTCCATTGGGCCTTTATGGATAATTTTGAGATACCGGAATTGCGTGGGTTCTGGCCGAGATTCGGTTTGATCGCGATTGATTACAAAACTCTTGAACGCAAGATCAGGCCAAGCGCTTATAAATTTAAGGAAATTATTGAGAGCCAAAAATGAACCCAAAATTTTCTATAGTTACACCGGCGTATAATGGAAAAGAATTTTTGCGAAAGACTGCCCTTGCTTTAAGAAAGAGTATTGTTCAGCCGCTACGATATATCGTAGTGGACGATTATTCTTCTGACGGAACATCCGAGATGCTAAAAAAAGAATTTCCGGAGGTAGTCGTGATTCACAACGATAAAAATTTAGGACCGACGGTATCCCGCAATCAAGGCGCCAGAGAAGCCGATGGAGATTATTTAATTTTTATGGATAATGATATTCTCGTCCGCGAAGATTCTCTAAAAAAATTACTCTCTTTTTTAACAAAAACCGAAGATGCCGGAATGGTAGGAGGAAAACTTATTAACAAAGAGGGCAAAAGCGTTTTCTATAACATGGGAAATATTTTTCGCGGATTTATATCCGATTACTCGAGCTCGATTGAAGTCGGGTGGATTATTGAAAGTTTTATCGCTGTTCGAAGGGATTTATTTGAAAAGTTAGGAGGGTTTGACGAGGATTATTTTATGTTTGGCGAAGGCCCCGATCTTTCCGAGCGGATGAGAAAGGAGGGGTATAAGACTTATTTCGTACATGACGCGATAGTAGATATGCTCGAAGGCCATACCCATCCAAAATGGAAGCGTAGAATCTGGCTTTGGGCTGCAATTTGGAAATTTTTTATTAAACATAGGCTGAAATTCGGCTAATATTTGTCCACAATGCCGTCGAACGGGGGATGAAAATATGCTATAATATAGGCAATTGGCCCAAAGGTCGATTAATTAAAGGGCAAACCGAATAAACTTGAATTTATGTATATAGAAACTTGGGGAGACGCATTGATCCTTTTTCGCGCCGCGATTAGTCGCGGCCGTTGTTATTTTTGTTGTCGGCTGGGTTATCGCGCACGCTTTGGGGAAAGTTGTTGAACAGATTCTCCGCTCGCTAAAGATAGATAAAGCTCTGCAATCCCTAGGGGTTGAAGAGCCGATTGAGAGAGCTGGAATTAAATTAGATGTCGGCGTGTTTATCGGGGCGCTAGTAAAATGGTTTGTCATAGTCGTATTTCTTACTGCGACAGTCGATGTGCTTGGCTTGACTCAGGTAACAGACTTTCTGAAGGACGATGTGCTCGGATATCTTCCAAATGTATTCGTGGCGGCGATGATATTGGTCGTCGCAGCTTTGATTGCGGACGCGGTCGGTAAGCTTGTTACTGGTTCCGCTAAGGCGGCAAATCTTCCGTCGTCCGGATTTCTGGGCGGAGTATCAAGGTGGGCGATCTGGGTATTTGCGATCCTCGCGGCATTGTATCAGCTGGGAATCGCGGGACCGATGGTTCAGACGCTATTCATCGGAATTGTCGGCGCTTTGGCGCTTGGTCTTGGACTTGCATTCGGACTTGGCGGAAAAGACGCGGCGGCGAAATACCTCGAACGCTTGAGGCAGGATATCAGATAAATCTTTAGAAATTACCGTACTCGCAAATCCCTCCGAGGTACCTCGGAGGGATTTGTTTTTGTACAAGTTAAAGTAGCTATCTCATATCTACGCTATCGCGCAAATACGAAATAGTTGATTTTAAATTTTGAAAATAAAAAGCGGGGCGGATCCTTTCGGTATCCGCCCGCGCGGTTGCGAACTTTTATTCGATTCCCTTGACGATAGCTAAAACGATGGCCAAAAGTCCTGCAACAACTGCGACCCCGATCGCAAGGCCAAATTCGAATCCTAGCAAAGTTCCCGAAACTCCAATGAGCACAGGGGGATTTAGCCAGCTTTTTAGAAATCTTCCATCTGGGGCTTGGCTAGCCAATCTTTGATTATTTTCGACATTTTCCCGCACCTCCTTTCCGGGTAAGATAATTTTGTCCATGTACGAACCCTTGGAGATTAACCTTTGAATCCGAACACCCTAGAATTCAGAAAGTGTTCGGATTGAGGGCTCCGCGTAGGCCTCCTTTTCACTTTGGATACTATAGTAATTCGGCAATTTTGTCAAGTTTTCTGTGTGATCTTTCCTACGCCCTTGACTCCTAAAAACAGCCGTATATAATGGAAACACAATCTATGATGAATTTATTAACTAAAACCAAACTTAGAAGCGGATAATATCTGGCCAAATCTTGGCGTATAAATCCGCTTCAAGGCGGATTTTTTAGTTGAATATATAGTAGATTGCCTGGACTGAACGTTGACAATTTGCAAAATGTATCCCGACCAAAAGTCGGGATCCTCAATTTCCTAAAGGGAAATTGGGAAGCACCAAAATTAAAATAGAGAAACTTAAATTAGAAAAATGCTTTGATTTGATGTTCTAGTGGTAGAGCATTTGAATCGGAGCGGGTTAATAAGGGCGTATGGTGGATGCCTAGGGTTTCGAAGGCGATGAAGGACGTAGCGTGACTGCGATAAGCGTCGGGGAGATGTCTAGCAATCTTTGATCCGGCGATGTCCGAATGAGGCAACTCAATTCGAGTAATGTCGAATTACTTTACGAGTAACTGCGTAAAGAGTAAACCTGGGGAAGTAAAACATTTCAGTACCCAGAGGAAAAGAAAACAAAAATACATTCCCTAAGTAGCGGCGAGCGAAAAGGGATCAGCCCAAACCTCGTTCTACTATCTAGAATTTATTCTTTGTAGTAGGGCGTGGGGTAGTAAGAAATAGACTTTCCGGAGCGTATAGCTATGTTCCAGGAAGGGAGTTTAGAAATATAAAAGTTGTTTAATGGAACGGTCCTGGAAAGGCCGGCCAAAGAGGGTAATAGCCCCGTACTTGAAAAACCTTTTATGCTCCTTGTCTATTATCTTGAGTACTTCGAGAACAAGATAAGCTCGGAGGAAGCAGGGAGGACTACTCTCCTAAGGCTAAATACTTCGAAACACCGATAGTGAACTAGTACCGTGAGGGAAAGGTGAAAAGAAGCCCGGTGAGGGCAGTGAAATAGTACCTGAAACCATATGCCTACAAGGAGTCGAAGTGGTTATGTCGTAAGACGAACCATAACGGCGTGCCTATTGAAGAATGAGCCAACGAGTTATTGTGCATTGCTAGTCTAATCCCGTTCGCGGGAGGAGGCATAGGGAAACCGAGTGTTAACAGCGCGCGAGCAGTGTGTAATAGACCCGAAGCCGGGTGAGCTACCCCAGATCAGGTTGAATGTCTCCGAAAGGAGGCAGGAGGACCGAACCGGTTGGTCGTACAACGCCATCGGATGAATTTGGGGTAGGAGTGAAAAGCTAATCGAACCCGGGAATAGCTGGTTCTCTCCGAAATAGCTTTTGGGCTAGCGTCCAGTTTATCTTTGCAGGTAGAGCTACTGGAAGGTTCGTAAAGGGAGAAATCTCGACGGACCTACCAAACTCCGAATGGCAGAGGTTTTAGCTGGCCAGTCAGACTACGGGGGCTAAGCTCCGTCGGTCAAAAGGGCAACAGCCCGGATCTCAATCTAAGGCCCCTAAATTGTGTCTAAGTGTAAGTGAGGCGGTGAGGTTTCTATAACAGCGAGGAGGTTGGCTTAGAAGCAGCAATCCTTGAAAGAGTGCGTAACAGCTCACTCGTCAAGAGACCTTGCGCCGCAGATGATCGGGACTAAGACACATGCCGAAGGTGAGGAATTGGTGCTTGAATTTTGGATTAAATAAAAATTGTTTGTTGGAGGTAAAATGGATCATAGAGACGATCTCGATCTAATCGAAATGGAAGTAAAAAGGGGGATTTTCTTCGAAGTTGTCTACAAGGAAATAGCGAAGCGCGGGGTAGATCGAAAGCAAATTCCACCGCATATCCACAAAAAACTCTTCTCGGAAGTTCAAGAGGCAACGAGAAACTTGTCAAAAGAATTGCAATCAGCAATCTTTGAAATGACCAGAACAGGCGTAATGAAAGATTTCCCATAGAAAGGAGAACGCGATGGCAGAGAAACTGAAACCGTTTGAGCAGAGAGTGAAAGATATATTCGATGCGGAATTTTTTAGCGTTAGGTGGAATCGGGAAGGTTGGCCACTGGAAGCAGAACATGCGCTCGGCCGCGCATTGACGCGAATTGCGGGAGATTTGGAGTATCTTTATCAGAAGACGCCAGGCGCAAAGAAAGAGCCGTCAGTAGATGAGATGATAGAAGCTCTACGTCGAGATCTGCTGGATGAAAAATTCCAAACCGATAACGTCCGTTGGGTAAAAACGCCAGCTGAATAGTTCCAAAGATCATAAATGGCAACTCTGAGCAGAGATGTTCAGAGTTGCCTCCAAAATTCAAGCACCAATTGGTAGGAGAGCGTTCCATTCGCAGCGAAGCCAAAGGCGTGAGCCATGGTGGAGCGTATGGAAGTGAGAATGTTGGCACAAGTAACCACAACTCGGGTGAAAGACCCGAGCACCGTAAGCCTAAGGTTTCCTTGGCAATGATTGTCAGCCAAGGGTTAGTCGGTCCTAAGTCGATGACGAAAGTCGCAGATGAAGGGCACACGGTTAATATTCCGTGACTTCCTTATTTTTTGATGAAGGGACGAAGATTAGTATGCTCTGCGCGTTATTGGATTCGCGTTTGGAGAGGGAGGGGTGAGTGTAGGAAAATCCGCACTCGGCCTTTTGGCAACTCTTATCTCTTTGAAAATTCTCTCCTTCGGGATGGGAAATAGAGCAAAGCAGTCTTCCAAGAAAATCTTCTAAAATTATGAATAGGGAAACCGTACCGAAAACCGACACAGGTGGGCGAGGCGAGTAGCCTCAGGTGAACGAGTGAGAGATCCTCAAGGAACTCGGCAAAAAAGCGGCCGTAACTTCGGGATAAGGCCTCCCCGTTAGATAGCGCGCAAGCGCCCATCTAATGGGGCGCAGCGAAAGTACCCCTGGCGACTGTTTATCAAAAACACAGCTCCCTGCGAACACGTAAGTGGATGTATAGGGGGTGACGCCTGACCAATGCGAGAAGGTTAACGATGGCGGTGGTATGTAGCAATATGTACTGCTGACTGTCCGAAGCCCTCGTCAATGTCGGCCGTAACTATAACGGTCCTAAGGTAGCGCAATTCCTTGTCGGGTAAGGAAGTTGCCCGATGCGGCAGTGATGCCGCAATAAATCTGGCTAATAACGGTGGAATCTTCACTGGAGTTTAGAGCGCAAGGCCTAAGCGATGAAGGTAAGATAATGCCGTGGGAAGTCCTCTGACCTAAATTTAATTTGGGTCATGACCCCGTAACGACTGAGGTCGCTTATGCACAGTGGCGACCGAGATAGCTTTATATAATGAAGCTATAATATGCCAGCTCTCAACAAAATAAGTATGTGCGAATACATTTCCGGATATGCTGATGGCGAAGGATGCTTTAGCATTTCTTTCTCAAGACGAGATAAATTTCTTGTCGGATGGGAAACAAAGCCAAGTTTTTCCGTAAGCCAAAATGAAGAAAGGGCGCAAGTTCTTTACTTCATGCAAAAATATTTCGGATGTGGATTCATGAGAAGAGATTTTTCGGATAAAACGCTCAAGTATGAGGTGAGAAGTCTTGATGATTTAATCAGCAAGATCATTCCTCATTTTGAAGTATATCCGCTATTTTCTTCCAAAAACGATGATTTCAAACTTTTCAAAGAAATTTGTTTTCTTATGAAAGATGAAAAGCATCGAGTTTCTTCCGGTCTTAAGCGGATTGTAAATCTCGCTTGCAAAATGAATCCCGGAGGAAAACGGAGATATTCTCGTGAGGATATTCTTCGAACGTTGAGATGAAGATATAGTCTGCACCATTAGAAATAATGGAGAATGTGAAGTTCCGACGCGCACGAAAGGTGTAACGACTGGGGGACTGTCTCGAGGAGCAGCTCGGTGAAAATGCGATACCGGTGAAGATGCCGGTTTGGTGCAGT
>Ga0076139_119_pt1 | contig 9787 bp, 18 predicted proteins | sample RifGroC2_FD_67725 | JGI IMG/M metagenome (GOLD analysis project Ga0076139, IMG submission 67725) | Parcubacteria (Giovannonibacteria) bacterium GW2011_GWC2_43_8 | reverse complement strand
GCGGTGTAAAAATAAGTGAAAAGAAAAACCAAAAGAAAATACGCCGCGGCGTAAGCCCAGGGGCTCGCGAAAAAATTAATTATGAAAGATGAAACAATTTTTAAAATAACATTTGCAGAGGAGGCAAAAAAACTGGCAATCATTTGCGGCAGAAGCAATATGGAAAGCGCGAAAATTATCGGAATGACTCCGGCCTGGTTTACTTTCAGGGGAAGATAAGTGGTCGTGCCGCCGTACATACGCATGCCGCGAATTCTTTTGGCGTAGTAAACCGGAACCGGCCTATCGCCTTCCGATATAAAGACAACCGCCGCCACGGTTATAATCGCAATCGCCGTAAAAGCGATGAGTGTTGGAAGTTGCGTGGCGTCAAAAGCCAAAAAAGTCTGCCGTAGGTCGGAAGGAAAGCTGGCTACAATACCGGCAAAAATAAGCAAAGAAACGCCGTTTCCCAAGGCGTATTCGGAAATCAGCTCGCCTATCCACATCAGCAATATAGAACCGGCCGCGACAATTATTACATTGGCGAATTTTTCGTAAAAAGTCAGAAACTGCAAAATCCCCTGCCGTTCCAAAATGGTGAGTAATCCGAACCCCTGGACAAAAGCCAAAGGCACGGTTAAGAGGCGCGAATACTGGTTAAATTTTTGTTTGCCGGCTTCGCCTTCTTCCTGCTGCAATTCTTTCAGCTGCGGGAAAATCATTGTTAAAAGCTGCATGATAATGGAGCCAGTGATATAAGGACCGACTCCCAGCATCATAATGGAAAGATTTCCCAGGGCGCCTCCCGAAAAAAGATTCAATAGCCCGAAAAATTGGTTGGCCTCAAAAAATTGGCGGAGTCTTAAAGCGTCAATCCCCGGAATGGGAATGGAGGAAATCAGGCGAAAAACCGCCAAAAAACCCAAAAGATAAAGAAATTTTCTTCTAAGGTCAGTGTCTCTTAAAATAAGTTTGAATTTTTCCCACATATTAGCCGATTTTTTCTTTGGCTGATTTTGACATTAAAAGATTTTTATCAAAAATCAATTTTTTTGTTAGCGCGCCATCGCCTAAAATTTTTACTTGCGGAATTTTTCCGCCAGAAGCTTGAATCAATCCGCGCTCCACTAAAAGTTTTACGGTCACTTTTTCGCCGCCTTTGAATGTTTTGTCCAACGCGCCTAAATTTACCACCGCCGGTTTGGCTTTAACAGCGTTTACCGACTGGGCCCGGTTTCTACCGTAGCCCCGGCGCTTGTGTATCTTCTTTATAATATCACGAATCTGCGGGCGGACGCGTCTGCCGGCACGAGCTTTTTGCCCTTTAATTCCCCTGCCCGAAAACGACCCGCGCTTCCCCCCCCGGCCGATTCTTTTTTGCTTTTTATTGATTGACTTTAACAGATTATGAACTTGCATAAAATTATTTATTTCAGTGTTTTTAATTTTTTCAGCGCTTCCAGAGTCGCCAAGGCGTTGGTGAGTTTGTTTTTGGTGTGCGATAAAATTTTTGCGCTGACGTTTTTCACTCCGGCCATGGCGAGCACCGCGCGGGCCGAGCCCCCTGCCACCAGCCCCTTGCCGGATTTGGCCGGCTTTAAAATCACTCTGGCGCTGCCGAATTTCGCGTAAATTTCATGCGGAATGGACTGGTCTTTAGTCAGCGGCACGGAAATCAAATTTTGCCTAGCCCGGCGCACCGCTTTTTCAATTGCCTGCGAAGTATCGGCGGCTTTACCCAAGCCGAAGCCCACCTGTCCTCTTTGGTTGCCGATGACCATCGCCGCACGAAAAGTAAACCGCCGGCCGCCCGCCATCACGCGGGCCACGCGCCTTAGGTCAATTAATTTTTGCTCGTATTCGCTTTTTGGTTTTTGAATTCTTGCCATGTTAGTTAAATAGTTAAAATTCTAATCCGCCTTCTCGCGCGCCTTCGGCTACTCGGCGCACCCGGCCGTGATATTGGTAACCGCCCCTGTCAAAAACGGCTTTTTTAATATTTTTTTCTTTGGCTTTTTTTGCCAAAAGCTTGCCTGCTTCGTAAGCGGCGTCTGATTTCTTTAAATTTTTCTTTTTTGATTTAAATTCCCGGTCGGAAACGGAAAGCAAGGTTTTATTTTTTTCGTCGTCAATCAATTGTAAAAATAAATGTTTGTTTGAGCGGTAAACCGAAAGGCGCGGCTTTTGAGTGGTTCCGGAAATTTTTGCTCTTACGCGCTTATGCCTGATTTTTCTTTTTTGAGCCATAGTAAATTGCTATGCGGTTGAAACTGCTTTCTTGCCGGCCTTTCTCCTGATAACTTCGCCCATGTAATGTATGCCCTTGCCCTTGTAAGGCTCCGGTTTTTTCTCCGCCCTGATTTTGGCTGCCACCAGGCCTGTTTTTTCTTTGTCTACGCCGTTTATGGTAATAGTATTTTTTTCAACTTTAAAAGTTATGCCTTCCGGAGCCTGAATTTTTACGGGATGCGAAAACCCCAAAGATAAAACTAAATCCTTGCCGTCAATCTGTGCGCGGTAGCCCACTCCTTCAATTTCCAGTTTCTTTTCAAATCCGTTTTGGACGCCATCAACGCAATTTTTAAAAAGCGCGGCGGTCGTGCCCAGCATAGCATAGGCGTTTTTAATGGAATCGTTTTTTAGAGAAATTAGAAAAGCGCCGTCACGTTCTTCAATATTGACGTAATCAGAAAAAGATTTTCTAAGCTCCCCTTTCGGCCCCTTAAAAATCCAAAAGTCGCCTTCTTTTTTTACAAATACGCCCGGTGGCAAAGTTATTGGTTTTTTAGCAAGTCGGCTCATAAATTTTTTACCATAATTCTATTAAAACCTCGCCTCCTAATTTATTTTTTCTAGCCTCGCGGCCAGTCATAATTCCTCTGGGCGTGGAATAAATCGCGATTCCAAATCCGTTTTTTAAAGCGTAAATTTCGCGGTATCCCCGGTAGATTCTCTGCGAAGGCTTGGAAACTCTTTTGCCGCCCGAAATTTTTGGGCCTCCGGATTCGTCGTATAAAAGCTTTACTTCTATCTGCTTGCCGCCCTTTCTGCCTTTCCGCTCGATGCTTCCCAGATAGCCGGCGCGCTCCAAAACTTTGGCGATTTCCATTTTAATATTGGAATGCTCAAAAGAAGCGGTTTCTTTTTTGGCCGCTTGGGCATTTTTTATTCTTACTAACATATCCGCGATTGGGTCAGTCATAGTACTAATTACTAATTTTTACTCGTTACCAGCTACTTTTTCTAATCCCCGGTATTAGGCCTTCGTTGGCCAATTCCCTAAAACAAATCCGGCAAAGGTCAAAATCGCGCATATAACCGCGCTTGCGCCAGCATCTAAAACAGCGCCTGACCACGCGGCTTTTAAATTTCGGCGGTTTTAGAGACCTTACGTATGTTGAAGTTTTAGCCATATTAGTTTTTTTCAAAAGGCACACCCAGTAATTTAAAAAGAGCCAAAGCTTCTTCTCTTTTTTTCGCGCTGGTCACAATTGTCGCCTCCAGCCCGAAAATATTCCTTACGTCTTCTCCGATCATTTCAGGAAATATGATATGCTCTTTTATGCCTACTGTCAAATTGCCTCCGGCATCCAACGATTTTAAAGGAATCCCGCGGAAGTCCCTGGTTCTGGGAATGGCAAAATTAATCAAGCGGTCCAGAAAATCATACATTCTCTCGCCACGAAGCGTAACCTTGTATCCGATCACCATACCTTCTCTGGTTTTGTAGGAAGCGATGGCTACCCGGGCAGGGCGCGGAGAAGCTTTTTGGCCGGTGATCAGCGCTAGATGCTTTTCCACGGTCTCCACCGCTTCTTTTTTTTCACGCATCTTGCCTGTGCCAACATTTACCACAACTTTCAAAATAGATGGAACAGCCATCGGCGATTTAAATCCGAATTCTTTCATTATTTTAGGCACCGCTTCTTTATATTTTTCTTTGATAGATTGCATAAAATTTAAATTTCATTTTTGCATCTTTTGCAAATTCTGGTTTTAATATCTCCGGAAAATTTATATCCGGCTCTCGCGCCCCTTCCGCAGTTTTTACAGAAGAGCATGGCATTGGAAACATGGAACGGAGTCGGCAAAGTTACAACCTCGCCTTTCTGGCCCTGCTTTCGCGGGCGCTGGTGTTTTTTGCGAAGCGCCACGCCATCCACCAAAATCTTTTCAGATTTAGGAAAGACCCCAAGAACCTTGCCTTGCTTGCCACGGTCTTTTCCAGAAATTATTATTATATTATCGCCTTTTTTTATTTTCATATATTTATACAATTTCTTCCGCCAAGGAAACTATTTTATTAAAACCTTTTTCTTTTATTTCTCTGGGGATTGGCCCGAAAATTCTTCCTCCCTTCGGCTCCTTGCCGTCCAAAATAACCACGGCGTTGTCGTCAAACCTGATGTAGGATCCGTCCTGGCGCCTTAGCGCGTTTTTTTGCCTGACAACCAGCGCCTTGTGAATCTCTTTTCTTTTAACCGGTTTTCTGGGCTCGGCGATTTTTACCGAAACAACCACAATATCACCGATGCCGGCGTACCTGCGACGAGTTCCGCCCAAAACCTTAATACACTGGACCAGTTTTGCTCCGGAATTGTCGGCAACGTTTAGCATGGTGCGGTGTTGTATCATAAAATTTTAAAAACTCGCCATTTTTTATCCTTTGATATCGGCTTGGTGGATTTAATAATAACCGTGGCGCCTTCCGGAATTTGCTCATCGGCGTGCGCTTTATATTTTTTGGAAATTTTCATGAATTTGCCGTAAAGGCGGTGCTTTTTTAGGCGCGAAACTTCCACGACCACAGTCTTGGCCATTTTATTTGAAACTATTTTCCCTTTTAATTCTTGCGCCATACCAGGTAGTAGAAAAATCGATTAGTGATAATGCTTTAATAAACCAAACATAGCAAAATTCGACCAACTGTAAAATTGCCAGATATTTATCGGGTTATGTAATATCACTGAAAAGCAATCGATTTTTTCACTACCTGGCATATTATTTGTTTATTTTTAGAATTGTAAGCATGCGGGCGATATTTTTTCTAATTTCTTTGGCTTCTTTCACGTTTTTTACTTTGGATTCCCTGGCGCGCATTTTTAGTGTAAGTAATTTTTCCCGCTCCTCCGACAAAAGCTCCGCAAGCTCCGTCCCGCCTTTATTTTTTAAATCTTTTATTTTAAGCTTTGCCATAAAATTATCTTGATACAAATTTAGTTCTAATCGGCAATTTGGCTCCAGCGCGGCGCAATGCTTCTTTGGCAACTTCTTTTGTCACGCCTTCCATTTCAAAAATTATTCTTCCCGGAAGCACCGGGAAAACATATCCGGCCACGTCTCCCTTTCCGGCACCCATGGTCACCTCCGGCGGTTTTTGGGTAATTGGTTTGTCGGGAAAAATGCGGATCCAGATTTTCCCGCCCCTCTGGATATAATTGGTCATAGCTTTTCTGGCCGCCTCCAATTGTTTTGATTTTACCCAAAGAGCTTCCTCGGCTTTGAGGCCGTAGGACCCAAAAGCCAAAGACACGCCTCTGGTTTCTTTGAGGTTTCTTTTGGTAGCCAGCCTCTGCCATTTCCTAAATTTTACTCTTTTGGGTAGCAACATCTTTTTCTTTGTTAAAAATTTCTCCCTTATAAATCCAAACCTTTATTCCTAAATCTCCATAAGGCAAATGCGCGCGGCCTCTGGCAAAATCAACATCGGCGCGCAGTGTCTGCAAAGGAATCTGACCTTCTTTCAGCCATTCGTACCGCGCCATTTCCGCGCCGTCCAGTCTCCCCGAAAGCGTGATTTTGGCGCCCTTAACGCCCTTGGATGACATTATTTTGCTGATGGTATGTTTGAGCACCCTTCTGAAAGGCAGACGTTTTTCCAAATCCTGCGCGATTGTTTCAGCCATTACTCTAGAATGCTGTTCGGGAGATTTTATTTCTTCAACCGTGAGCTTAAGACCTGTTTTAGCTGAAGATTTTGACGGACTATCAGCCGGCTGGCGGAGGCCTTTTCTCTTTTTTTTCAAAAAAGCGTCAACTTCTTTTTTTAATTTTTCTATGCCCTCGCCTCCCCTGCCGATCAAAAGTCCCGGCCGGGCCGTTTTTATAATTACATTGAGTGTTGAAGGAGATCTTTCAATTTCAATGGCGTCCACCAGCATGCCGCGCAATTTTTCCTCAAGATGCTCTCTCAACAACACATCTTCTTTCAGGAATTTCTGGTAATTCTTAACGGAAAACCAGCGTGATTTCCACGGCCTGATAATTCCCAACCTCATTGCATATGGATGCGATGTGTGTGTCATGTTATTTTCCTGAAAGTATAATGGTAACATGGCTGACGCGCTTCCTGATGGGCGAAGCCACTCCTCTGGCGCGCGGCATAAAGCGCTTTAAGGTCGGCCCTTTGTCAACCCTGATGCTTTTTACAAACAAATTTTCTTTTTCAAGATTAAAATTATGCTTGGCGTTGGCAATGGCAGAATGCAAAAGCTTTTTTAAAGGTTCGGCGGACCGGCGGGCGAGAAATCCCAAAGCCGCCTCAGCTTCTTCGGCCGATTTTCCGCGGATTAAATCAGCCGCCAATCTTACTTTTCTTGGCGCCATTCTTAAATATCTCAAATGTGCTTTTATTTCTTCCATAATTTTTATTTTTTGGCCGGAACTGCCGATGCTGTCGCGGTTGAAGCGGCGGCTTTTGTTTTTTCGGCTTCCTTGGCCTGCATTTCCAATTCTTTTTGCATTTTCCCTCCGTGCTTCACGAATTTACGGGTTGGAGAAAATTCGCCCAAACGATGTCCGACCATTTCTTCGGAAACCGCAACCGAAATAAAATCCTTGCCATTATGCACTCCAAAAGTATATCCGATCATCTCCGGAGCGATTTGCGACCTCCTGGACCAAGTTTTGATTATATCTCGCCCGCCGGATTTAAACTTGCTTAATTTTTTAAGCAATTTCGGATCCGTATATGGGCCTTTTTTTAAGCTTCGCGGCATATTTTAAATTAATTTTTGGTCCTCCGGCTAATTATAAATTTGGAAGAATATTTGTTGCGATTCCTGGTTTTAACACCCCTAGTTCCTTTGCCCCATTTATTTTTAGGGCGCCTTGTTCCGCGCATCGTGCGCCCCTCGCCTCCTCCGTAAGGATGGTCAACCGGATTCATGGCCGAACCTCTCACCGTGGGGCGGATGCCCAAAAGGCGCGACCGGCCAGCTTTGCCGATAACCACCAGATTATTTTCTTCATTTGAAACCTGCCCCACCGAAGCCCAGGCGTTGTCTTTTATTTTTCTCACTTCTCCGGACGGCAATTTTATTGTGGCATATCCGCCGTCATGAGCCACTACTTCCGCAAAACTTCCGGCGGAGCGCACTAGAACAGCTTTGCCTTCCGGAGCTAAAGCAATGTTATAAATAAGCGTTCCAGGCGGCAAAGCGCCCAACGGCAAGCGATTGCCTGCTATGATAGGAGCTTTTTCGGATATTAAAATTTCGCGCCCGGGGCGGATATCTTTAGGCAAAACCATGTAGCGTTTCTCGCCGTCTTTATAAATAATCAGCCCGATAAAAGCCGTGCGGTTGGGGTCGTATTCAACCGAATCCACGCGCCCGGGGATATCTTTTTTATCAAATTGAAAATCAACGATCCGTAAAAGCCGTTTCGCCCCGCCTCCCTTGTGGCGCGTAGTGATGCGGCCCAAATTGTTTCGGCCGACTGCGCGATGCTTTCCAAACACCAAAGATTTTTCGGGGTCATGGCGCGTCAAAAACTCCCGGTAATTTATTCCGGTCATCTGCCTTCTTGACGGAGATGTGGGAGCGAAAGTTTTCATAAATTAAAATTCGGTTATGTTTTGTCCTGCTTTTAATGTCACTATTGCTTTTTTAAATCCCGGCTTAATTCCCAAAATTACGCCGCGCCTTCGTTTTTTGTTTCTTGCCGCGAGCATGTTTATTGATAGAACCGTGACGCCGTATCTGGCTTCTATAGCTTGCTTGAGAGATGGCTTGTTCGCGGAGCCGGCGACTTTAAAAACATACCGACCCTCGCCAAGCATAGTTGATTTTTCAGAAATATGAGGCGCGATAATTAATTTCCAAGCCAGTTCGCTTTTATTTTTAGTTTGGGTGGCGACTTTAGAAGAGCGAGCCTCGTTCGGACCGTGAGACGCATCGGAGCCCCCCCGCTCTGCGGGGAGGGTTAAGCGCGAACGGAATGAATGAGGCGAGCTCTCAGGCGCCTTGCGCCCCTTATTTTTCTTCTTCCTCCATCCCCCGAAAATTTGCGATAAATTAAACGGCATACCAGGTAGTAGAAAAATCGATTAATGATAATGCTTTTGTAAATATAACCTCAAATTTCGACCCAATGTAAAGCTGCAGGATAGCTGCTGGATTTTGTAATATCACCGAAAAGCAATCGATTTTTTCACTACCTGGCATAAGTTTTTTCTAATTCTTTAATGCTGGCCTTATCCAAAATTAAATATTTATTCTGCAAAAGCGCGGAGACGTTTAAATTTCTCGGCTCTATAAAATTTACAAAAGGCAGATTATGGACCGCCCTTTTAGCGTCGCCTTTCGCCAAAGCCAGAAGCGCTTTCCAGCAAGCTCCGCACTGCGGATCTCCTCGTCGGCGCTGTTCTCCTACATGGCGCCAAGGCGCCAAGAATCGTCACGGAGGAAATGGTGAAGGTGATGAAGAAAGGCGCTGTCATCATTGACGTCGCCATCGACCAGGGCGGCTGCATCTGGGGATCGAGGCCGACAACACACGAAAATCCTATTTACGACATCGAAGGGAAGATCTTCTGCTGCATCACCAACATGCCGGGCCAGGCGCCCCTCCAGAGCACGCAGGCGCTCACGCATTCAACTGTTCCCTACCTGATCACGATGGCCGAGAAAGGCGTTATCGCTGCGCTCAAGGCGAATCCGGGCCTGGCAAAGGGCGTGAACACCCATAATGGAAAGCTCGTCTACAAGGCCGTCGCTGACGCGTTAGGATTGCCGTTTACGCCGCTCACTTTATGAGGAACGAGAGGATTTTTTCTGGGATTCTTCTTATTGTGGTTCTTTTTCCTTTGTATCCGCGCTCCATCATTGGCTGATATTTCGAGAAAGCCTTAAATAAGCGGCATTCAGAGAAGCGAAATATGAAGTGGTGGTTGGTTGCACTCTTTCTCTTCCTCCCTCTCGTCACTGCAGCCATCAGTTCGTATGTCCAGGACAATGCGGGAGTTTTTAGCGCAACAGAACGTTCTTCTCTCGACAACGAGTTACGGGAATTCCAGACGCAGACAAAGGGCGTTCAGATAGTTGTCTTCACCGAGAACAAGATTCCTGACGGCACAACGCTCGAGGAGCGCTCCCTGCAGATCGCGGAAGAAAACAGGATCGGCCAGAAGGAGGAGGACAACGGCCTCCTGTTCTATCTGGCCGTCGAGGACCGCCAGTTCAGGTGGGAAGTGGGCTATGGCCTCGAGCCTGTCCTGAACGCCGCGCTTTTAGGCAGGATTTCAAGGCAGGAAATGGTTCCGCTTTTTCAGGAAGGAAAATACGCTGAAGGCATCAGGAAAGGAGTCACTGTAGTTGAAGGGATTATTTTGGGGGAGGTTGATGCCGAGGCCTACCAAGAGCCCAGGATGGAAAGTCCGTTCGGGACGCTTCTCATCTTCTTAGTCATCTTCATCATTATTCTTGTCTTTGCCAATCTCTCGAAAAAATCAAGGAAACGGGGAAGCTTTGAAGACGGCGCTTATATCGGGGCCGCGAGCGGATTGTTCTTTGGAAGGATGGGT
>Ga0076139_134_pt1 | contig 10110 bp, 13 predicted proteins | sample RifGroC2_FD_67725 | JGI IMG/M metagenome (GOLD analysis project Ga0076139, IMG submission 67725) | Parcubacteria (Giovannonibacteria) bacterium GW2011_GWC2_43_8 | reverse complement strand
CCCGGGATTTTTGCGGACGAAATTAAGCGCTCTTAATTGTCTGAGTATTTCTCCGGCGGATCTTCCGATTTCGTCTGCGACTACTTGAGCCGATCTTAAAATGCTGTCGGGATCAATAATAAATGCGGCACGATGCGACTTTCCGCTCTCTTCGTAGTAAATACCGAGATCTTTGGAAAATTTTCCGTTATGGTCGGCCGCCATTTTATATTTTATACCTTTGAGGATTTCTTCCATCTCAATCCAAGCCTTGTGAGTATGAACAGTATCCGTGGAAACTGAAATTATCTCGGCATTCAAATTTTTAAATTCATCAAATCTTCTCTGGAGATCTACTAATTCAGTCGGACAAACGAAAGTAAAATCTGCCGGGTAAAAAAATAAGACAAGCCATTTGCCTGCAAAATCTGCTAACGAAATTTTCCCGACATCATCTTTAATCGGATCATATGTTTCTAGCGAGAAATGCGGAAATTTTTGGTCAATTGTGAACATATATTTTAATTTCCGTGTTTAACGCAGGTTGTTGCGGCTGGATTGGCGCGCAATCTAGCTTCGTCAATCGGCTCCCCGCCAGCGAAGCAGACACCGTATTTTCCTTGGCGCATTTTGTATAAAGCTTCATTTATATCGCACAGGCGGGACTCCAAATTATACTCCACGCTTGCAGCGTTTTCCAACTCTTCCTGAACGTCCGCGACCTCTTCTTTTGCGGCAGGCATAACATTCATATCGGGCTGGCTCACAGCCCAATCCTCCGGCGCGTCCGGATTTCTATGCGCGATTGTTCCTAGCTCCCCCTCCAAGCGCGTTTTTTCCTCTTCTAATTTTTTCTTAAAATAATCTAAATCTAATGCCATTTGGCTATCTTATCAAAATTTTATCTCGGGGGCAAATTTTTTGTTCTTGTAAATTTAAAAAAGGGGTGTCCAAACTTTTGGACACCCCTTGGACAGAATTGAATTCCACCCTTCACGATCAGGAACGAGATGCTTGCCAGCGACGGAACTCTTCTTTGTATTTCCACACCCGCGACAGGATATAGACCGCTTGTGTGTAAATCATATTCAGGACCTTATCATCATCCGCCTCTTGACTGGTTATCTCGGCGATATTCTCAAGTCTCTCACCAAGAGCCATCCTCTGTTCCATAAGGTTTGCCCAACGAGACACGTAGCTGTTAATCATGGGCCACCCACCATCACTATTCTTCTGCATTAAAACCTTCCAACCTTCTGAGTCAGCCACCGAGAAGGGCTGAACACTATAATCGCGTTCACTCATTGTGACACCTTCCTTTCTTTTTGATTTATTTGCTGAGCCTATTTTTAATTCTAATTTAGAGTATAGCACCTTTTGCATTGCGTGTCAATACCACAAAAATCATTTCAATACTCATTAATACTAATGCGACACTTTTATCCGATCGTGCAAATATGTCGCATATCTATTTCGGCAGGCACGCTATCTCGGAGGCAAAGCAATCAAGCGGTCTAAAATTATGGCAAGCGCGTCGCGGGAGGTGGATATGATGACATATTGCTTATTAAAAATAACGTAACCTAAAATTATTTTGTCTCCGCCAGCTGGCGGATTATTTTTTAAAACCCGCGCGTCGTTATTTTTTATGAGATCATCCGCGAAAGCAAATTGCGGAATATTTTTTATGTCCTCGGCTTGCAGAAACGGCTTGAAATCCTGCCAGATCGTCCGTTCCCAATTAAAAAGCGACGCCAAGGTGCTTGGGAAATTTTTAATTTTTAAAATCACCGCGATATCCCGCGAATTTTGCCCGTAAATGGCAAGCAAATTGAAATCCAGGGTATTATCCAAAAATTCCGAGGGCGCCTGCCAGCCGAGCGAGCGAGTTAAATCAAAAACCTCTAAAGATTTTTCTTCGCCGGTGTTTTTCAGGATTTTTACGGGAAAATAAACCACTGTGCCAAAGCGGAGGTTTTTCCCGCGTTCCTCCAGAAGCGCGCTTGTCAGCGCGCCGGGGTTAGCTTCGGAGAATATTATTTCTTTAGTTCCGTCCACCGGCAAAAAATTAGCGGTCGGTTTTTCAACTGGCCCCGCTGGCGCGCGGGTAGCCGGAAAAAATAATCTGAAAGCGAAAAAAGCCGCCAGTCCCACGATTAATACGGCGAGCCCCGCGAAAATTATTATTTTATAGTTAAAACGCTCTGCCGGAGCCGTTCGTAAAACATCTTTGCCCGCGCTGTAGGCGCCGCGCGCGATATCCAACTGCGAGATTTTTTTCTCTTTCATAAAAACCTCAGCGTCGGTTTTAAACGTTCTTATATTGGGGATTTTTTTTGGCTCGTCGGCCATAATTTATTTTAACATTTTTATCTTCGGGGCCTGCGCGCTTGTTGGCGCCTGGCTTCGTCCTCTCCCGCCCGGCGGTCATTGTGAGATTTTAACGGCAATTCTTTTACCGCTTTTATGGAAAGGTTGACTCTTCCTTGGTCGTCAATGCCGATTACTTTCACCGGCACTTCATCTCCCGGCGAGACCACGTCTGTTACTTGCTCAACCCTAAACGGCGCCAGCTCCGAAATATGCACCAAGCCCTCCTGCTTCGGCGCGATTTCAACCATGGCTCCGAACGGGAAAATTCTGGTGACTGTTCCGGTAAACACCTCGCCGATTTCAAATTCTTTGGTTAGCATATTAATTTTGGCTTCAGCCGCTTTTAGGCTCTCCTCTCTTGGCGCGGTTATAAAAACCGTCCCGTCCTGCTCAATATCAATTTCAGCTCCGGTCTCGGCGACAATCGCTTGGATCATTTTGCCGCCTGGCCCAATGACATCGCGGATTTTATCCGGATTTATATGCATGGTTAAAATTCTCGGCGCGTAAGGAGATAATTCTTCGCGGGGCTTTGGCAATTCTTTTGTTACGACTTCCAAAATCTGGAGCCGCGCTTCTTTTGCCTGCAAAAACGCCTCACGCATAATTTTTAACGGAATGCCGGCAACCTTCACATCCATCTGCGCTGCCGTGATGCCGGCGGCGGAGCCAGCCACTTTAAAATCCATATCGGTTAAAACTTTATAATTATTTTCGTCAAACATCATCAGCCCCATCGCGATTCCGGCCACGGGAGTTTTTATGGGAACCCCAGCGTCCATCAGAGCTAAAGAAGATGCCGTAACCGAGCCCATGGAGCTTGAGCCGTTGGAGGAAAGCGTTTCGGAAACCACGCGGACGGTGTATGGGAAAATTTCCGCCGGAGGAATTATCGCCAAAAGCGCGCGCTCGGCCAGAGCGCCATGCCCAATATCACGGCGGGATGGGCCACGCATTGATTTTATTTCGCCAACGGAAAACGGCGGGAAATTATAGTGATGCATGAATCTTTTTTTGGTTCGGATTTCCATACCCTCAATAAGCTGGACGTCCGAAGGCGCGCCCAGGGTAACGACGGATAAAATATGCGTTTCCCCGCGATAAAAAATCGCCGAGCCGTGCGTCCGCGGAAGAATTTTGGCTTTAGCGGAAAGCGCGCGGATTTCTTTTATGCCTCGCCCGTCCGAGCGCTTATCTTTTTCAATAATATTTTTGTGTACGATATCATTAATAGCGTCTTCAAAAAGCGAATCAGCGATGTTCTTGGGCGTGTCTTTATATTCTTCTTCGCATCTTTCCAGCCACTCCTCTTTCAATTTGTTCATCGCCTCATATCTGTTTAATTTTTCTTTAATATAAATAGTTTCCTCCAATTTTTTTACGATTTGCTTTTGAAACTCGCTTTGCATATCTGGCGGGGCTTCGGCGATTTTGATTTCCGATTTTCTCTCCCCCAATTCGGCAATTATTTTTTTTTGGAATTCGCAAAGCTTGTCGTTTTCGGAAACCGCGAGTTCCAAAGCCCTCATCATATTTTCTTCGGGGATTTCCTGGGCGCCGGCTTCTATCATATTTATTTTGCCGTCCTTTCCGCAAATTACGGTATCCAATTCCGCCCCCTCCCTTTCTTTATAGGTCGGATTGATTATCAATTTACCATCGGCTTTACCGACTCTTACCGCGCCAATCGGCCCCGCCCATGGAATATTGGAAATTCCCAAAGCCAAAGAGGCGCCTAAAATCGCCGGCACATCCGGGTCGTTTTCTTCGTCAACAGAAAGCGCGAGAATTATCACTTGCACTTCATTTCTGGTTTTTTGGTTAAACAATGGTCGGATAGAGCGGTCAATAAGCCGGGAAACCAAAATTGCTTCGTCGGAAGCTCTACCTTCTCTGCGCATGAATCTAGAACCCAAAATCATCCCCGCGGCGTAAAATTTTTCTTCGTAGTCCACCATTAGCGGGAAAAAATCTATTCCTTCCCTAGCGTTTTTAGTTTGCACGGCGGTGGCCAAAATAACCGTGTCGCCGTAAGAGACCAAACAAGACCCGTTGGCTTGGTGGGCTAAATCAGTAAACTCGGCGATAAGAGTTCTTCCGCCGACTTCAGTCGTAAATTTTTTAGATTGCATATTTGCTTTAGGTGATCTCCAGATTTTAGTCCTGAGCTTGTCGAAGGACTATCTATCCAGAGACCAACAATATTAATTAATAATACTCTAGATACTATATTACTTGCCCAAAAATGTCAGTATTGACAAGATTTTGATAAATATGGTAAATTGTCGGTAGAAGGAGGTGAAATTATGATCTGTTATGCGGTTTACGATAATAAGGGTTACGGGCCGTTTGCGGCGGTTTTAGTTTCCAAGAACAAAACCTTTTCGCCCCAAAAAGCGATTAAGCGATATGCGGCGGAAATTGGAGCTAAGGCATTGTTCGATGGCGCGCGTCCAACAAAAAAGTTTGCCAGCGCGTCCATTAAACTATGCGGTAAAAAATCAAAATGTTACGTTGTTTATGCCAGCGAAGTAGCTATAATAATGGCGTAAAATAATTTTCCACAAGCCGCCTAGAAATCCCGGCGGCCTGCCCGCTAATATGGCGGGCGTTTTTTTTATTTCTTTAATTTCATAACCACCGCGCTTCGCGCACCCCCTTACCTTAAGGGGGTGTTAATTTGTAGATTTTTTCTAAAACAGCTTCCAAATCGTTTTCTATTTCGTCATTCCAAAATCTTATAACTTTAATATCATTAGCTTCCAAATATTGAGTTCGCTCAGAATCGTATATTCTTTGCTCGCTGGGTAAGTGGGTTTTACCATCCAATTCTATTGCTAATCTTGCTTTCGGACAGTAAAAATCAAGAATGTACGGCCCAACACTATATTGTCTGAAAAATCTATTGTCATCTAAATGCCTGTCGCCTATATGCCACCACAATATTCTTTCTGCCTCGGTCTGCTTATTACGCAAATCCCCTCTTCTTTCTCTGAATTTCTTATTATTATAAATATATTTCATATTATTTCCCCCTTAAGGTAAGGGGGAATCGCGTTTCGCGATGGGGTTATGAAATCCCACAGGGGGCGTTACTTCTTTATTATGTATTTCCCCGGTTCTTCGCCGAGGTCAATAAATTCGTCCACCGCTTCTTTGAGTTTTCCCGAAGAAGACCGACCGAAGGCGATGACTTCCACGCGGCGCCCCTGATTTTTTAAATATTCAACCAGCGGGATAAAATCGCCGTCGCCGGAGGCAATGACAATGGTATCAACAACTTCCGCCGTGCGGATTGCGTCCACCGCGAGCCCCACATCCCAATCCGCTTTTTTCGCTCCGCCGAAAAATTCCTGAAGTTCCTTTTCGCGCGTTTCAATGCCAAGTTTTATGAGTGCCTCAAAAAACGGCTTCTCTTCCCCGGTTTTGGTGCTTATCACATAGCTAAAGGCGCGGATTAATTGCCTTCCGCCAACCGCCGTCGCCAAAAGATTTTTAAAATTCACCCGTCCCCCGAAAAGGCTTCTAGCTGAGTGGTAAAGATTTTGCGCGTCAATGAAAACCGCGACTCTCTGATTTTTATGTTTGATATCCGGCATTATTTTCTTAATCCTAATTTTTTAATAAGTTTTTCATAGTTGGATTTATTTGTTTTTGATAAATACTCCAGAAACTTTTTTCTTTTTGAAACCATTTTTAAAAGCCCCCGGCGCGAATGGTTGTCTTTGGAGTGTTTTTTCAGATGCCCAGTGAGTTCATCAATTTGCTTGGAAAGTAGCGCCACTTGCACTTCGGCGGAGCCGGTGTCTTTTTCATGCGTGCGGTGCTCCTCCACTATTTTCTTTTTGTCTTTGGATTTAAGCATACTCCCTCATACTATCATAAAACGTGATAATATCAAAATATGGAAAACGTCGCAAAATTAAAGAAAGAATTTTTGGAGTATCTGGAGATAGAAAAAGGGCGAGCGGTGAAAACTGTGGAAAATTACGACAGATATTTAAAACGATTTTTTGCCTTTTCAAAAATAAGCGCCCCAAAGGATATTTCGGAGGAGATTGTCAGAAAGTATAGGATTTATCTTAATCGCGCGAACTTGGACAAAAATACGCAGAATTATTATATTATCGCTCTGCGGATGTTTTTGAAATATTTGTCCAAAAGAAATATTGATTCGCTGGACGCCGAAAAAATTGAATTGGCTAAGGCGGCGCCCAGAGAGCTAGACCTTTTAGATATTGCGGATTTGGAAAGATTACTGAACGCGCCCAAAGGAACTTCCGCGAAAATTTTGAGGGATAAGGCGATTTTAGAGCTATTTTTTTCAACCGGACTCCGCATTTCGGAGCTTTGCAATTTAAAAATTGATGATGTTAATTTAAAACGCGACGAATTTTCCGTCCGCGGAAAGGGCGGAAAAATCCGAGTGGTGTTTTTGTCCAATAGGGCTAAAGACGCCATTAAAAAATATTTGGAAAAAAGGGGAGAAATTGATAATGACAAATTATTTTCTGTAACCCCGCGCTCTATTCAAAGGATGATAAAAAAATACGCGATTGTCGCCGGAATTTCAAAAAAAGTTACCCCGCATGTTTTGCGCCACTCTTTCGCCACGGATTTATTGCAAAATGGCGCGGATTTACGCTCGGTGCAGGCAATGCTCGGCCACGCCAACATTTCAACCACTCAAATTTATACCCACTTTACCGATAAACAATTAAAAGAAGTCCACAAAGCGTTTCATGGGAGAAGAAGAAAATAAATGTAAATAAGAAACCCACCGTGCAGACGGTGGGCGGGCTCGATGACCCCACGATTAATGTGTTAACGGCGAGATGATTCCTACATCCTCGCCGAGATTAACTTCTAAAACGAACTTTTCAAACCCGTTGAATCGAACCCCAAAATCTTTGCATAACCCATTTCGTACCACGTCCCCCTCCGTATTTGGAGGGATGCGGATTCCGAGGCGCTCATCAACAATCCACCATTCTGCAATTACATGTTTTCTCATAGCAAACCCCCTCTCCTTTCTCACTGTCTCTATTATACTCCTTTCTAAGGTATTTGTCAAATACAAAAAACATGCTAAATTGGGCTTATGCGCCCGTGGTGACCCCGCACCATTTGCCCCCATAGCTCAACGGATAGAGCACTGGTCTTCGGAACCAGGAATGGCGGTTCAAATCCGTCTGGGGGCGTAATTAAAAACCAGCAAATTGGTGCGGGGCAAATCCCTCCGGGCGCGAAAAAACGATTTATGAATTCCACTATCCCAAAAGAAATTAGAGCGGCTGTAGCTATTTTAGATAGCGCCGGATTTGAAGCGTATCTTGTGGGCGGATGCGTTCGCGATCTTTTGATTGGGCGGACTCCGCAGGATTGGGATATCACTACCAACGCTAAGCCGGAAAAAATACAGGAGCTTTTCCCGAAAAGTTTTTACGAAAATAAATTTGGGACGGTTAGCGTTGTAACCGGCTCGGAAGACCCCAAACTCCGCGCCATAGAAATCACGCCGTACCGTTTGGAAGGAAAATATTCCGACAAGCGCCATCCCGACGAAATTAAATTCGCGGACAAATTAGAGGACGACTTGGCGAGAAGGGATTTTACGGTAAATGCGATGGCAATGCGCCTCGCGCCCGGGAAGAAGTCCGACTTCTTTGGGGTCCCGAAGTCGGACTTCGAGGAGGGCGCGAGGCTGATAGACTTATTTGGCGGCCAAAAAGATCTGGAGAAAAAAATAATCCGCGCGGTCGGCGATCCAGAAGAGCGTTTCTCCGAAGACGCTCTCCGCATAATGCGCGCGGTACGCTTCGCGGCAGAGCTTGGATTTGGTATTGAAGCAAAAACGGAAAAAGCGTTGAAAAATAAGGCTAATTTACTTAAAATGATAGCAAAGGAGCGCATCCGCGATGAATTTTCCAAAATAATCATGTCGGCTAAGCCCTCGGAGGGGCTTGAAGCGCTTCGCGAAGCTGGAATTTTAAAGCTATTTTTGCCTGAAATAGAAGAGGGCTACGGCGTCGGTCAAAATAAGCACCATATCTATACTGTCTGGGAGCATAACACGCGCGCCTTGGATCACGCCGCAAAAGAAAAATGGCCTTTGGTCGTCAGAATGTCCGCGCTATTTCACGATATCGGAAAACCGCGCGCCAAAATTGGCGACGGGCCTAATTCTACTTTTTATAATCACGAAGTCGTCGGCGCCAAAATGTCCGAGATAGTTTTATCGCGCTTGAAATATGGAAAAGAATTCGCGGAAAAAGTCACCAAGCTGGTGCGCTTTCATTTATTTTATTACAATGTTGACGAAGTTTCGGAATCATCCGTAAGGCGTTTGATTTCGCGCGTGGGGCCGGAGGATATGGAAGATTTAATCCGCGTCCGTATTTGCGACCGCATTGGGTCGGGCGTGCCAAAAGCGGAGCCGTATAAATTACGCCATTTCAGATTTTTGGTGGAAAAATTGCAAAGAGACCCTGTTTCTCTTAAGATGATGAAGTTAAACGGCGATAAAATAAAAGAGCTTGCGGGACTTCCCCAAGGCGCGCGGATAGGGCTGCTTTTAAACGCTTTATTTGACGAAGTGCTTGAAGACCCCGACAAAAACGCTCTGGAATATTTGGAAACGCGCGTTATGGAATTAAACAAACTTTCAGACGCGAAGCTAAAAAAACTAGCTGAAGCCGGCAAAGAAAAAAGGTTAGGCCTTGAAGAAGAAGAAGTCGCTAAAATAAAAAGGAAGCATTATGTTAAATAAAGCGGGCTTGCTACCGGCAGTACGCGCGCTTCGGGTGCGCGAAGACGGAGTTCAATTCTCCGCACCCCGACAGGACTTTGCAAGGGCCCATAGTAAAGTGGTATTACGCGGCATTCGCATTGCCGAGGCGGGAGTTCAATTCTCCCTGGGTCCAAAAATTTTATGAACAATAAAAAACGATATTACATAATTGGTATCGCCGGGGTGGCTATGGCGAGTTTGGCGGGACTTTTAAAGAAAAAGGGTTATGAAGTCGCCGGGTCAGACCAGGAAATGTATGAGCCGATGAAAAGTATGTTGGAGAAGTTAAAAATTAAGATTTTTAGTCCATACAGCGCGTTTCACATGAAACATTGGAAGCCAGATGTTGTGGTTGTTGGCAATGCGATTGGTGGGGTAATCCCGAATTAGAATACACGATTTCTAATGGACATATCTATCGGTCATTGTCCGATATACTTCAAGACGAGTTTATTTTTGGAAAGAAAGCCATTGTAGTTTCCGGTACACATGGCAAAACAACTACTACCGCGCTAATCGCTTGGATTTTGGAATACGCCGGTTTGGAGCCAACTGTGTTTGTCGGAGGTTTCACGAGAAACTTTAATGGCGCTTTTAAACTAGGTAAGGGAGAATATATCGTACTGGAGGGCGATGAATATGACACGGCTTTTTTTGATAAAAGCCCCAAATTCTGGCATTATCGCCCATTTATCGGCGTAGTTAATAACATTGAGCTTGACCACGTTGATATTTATAAAGATCTTGATGCTTATAAATATGCTTTCGCGCGTTTCATAAATCTGATACCGAATAATGGTCTTTTGGTTGCCAATCGTTATGATAAAAACGTGATGGAGCTTGTAAATAAAGCTAAAGCAAAGTTTCATGTGAAACAGGGAAGTAGAACTTCGCTTCATTATCCTGTGAAACTATTCGGGCTTAAACACGGTGACTTTATGGCCAAAAATACCCAAGCGGCTATAGCT
>Ga0076139_132_pt1 | contig 10905 bp, 11 predicted proteins | sample RifGroC2_FD_67725 | JGI IMG/M metagenome (GOLD analysis project Ga0076139, IMG submission 67725) | Parcubacteria (Giovannonibacteria) bacterium GW2011_GWC2_43_8 | reverse complement strand
CAAAATGCTCAAAGAAAAATACGGGACACTCACTATCCTGATCAATCAATCCAGCAGCCATGAAGAACTGGGAAAGAGATTGCTGGAGTTTAAAGGCGTGGGGCCAAAGATGGCCAAAAAATTGGCCCGGATTTTATTTAAAGATGCTTCTTCCAGGCGGCTGGAAATAATAAAAACAAAGGACAGCGAAAAAATCGTGGCGCTGATTATTGAAACCGCAATTACAATTTCTAAAATGCCAAAACCTTTCATGATGTTATTTTACCATAAATTATTGCGCGTTGCCTGTGCCCAGAATCGTTATGACGCGGAAGGAGCCGCCAGTGCGTTTTGAAGAAATAGTCACGGTGCCCGAAGCGGTTGTTGTGCCCAAAAGGCGGGTAAAAACCGTGTCCACCACCCCATTGGTAAGATTTATGGCGCCAATTTGAACGGCAGTTGGCAGAAAATATGGCTCGTTAGAAGCGTCTGCCGAATTATAAATATCGCCCTTAAAAAGAACTGCTTTGGCCGTTTCAAAATGAATGCCGTAGTTGCTTTTATTTTGCGAAGAAAGCGTCCGGCTCCGCGCGTCTTTTAACAAGCCGATAATCGCGGATTGCGCTTCCGAAAGCTGGCTATTTTCGCGAAATGTTGAAAAAGCGGAAATAAAAATCGTAGCTATTACCGCGATTATTGAAATACTCACCAAAAGCTCAATTAGTGTTATGCCTTTCATAAATTAAAACGCTCCCACTAAATTATACATCGGAGAAATCATGGACACGGCGAAAAATCCAACGATAATGCCAATGACAATCATCAGCAAGGGCTCAATAATTGTGGAGAGGTCTTTAGTGGCCTGGCTGACCTCGCTTTCATAAAATGACGCGAGCCGCAAAAGCATCTGGGAAAGTTCTCCGGTTTCCTCTCCAATGGCCGTCATTTCTCCCACCAGTGGAGGGTAAAGACTCTCTGAACTCAAAAATGCCCGCGAGATGGTTTCGCCGCGCTGGATTTTCAGGCGGGCGTCTTCCAAAATATTTTGATAAAAATGATTTTGCAAAACTTCTTTAGTGATTGATATAGCTTCCAAAATATTCACGCCGGAAGAAATCAGAGAGCTCAAGGTGCGGCAAGTCCTGGCCGCGTTGAATTTTTGGTTGATGCCCTTGATCACCGGCAGGCGGGTAAGAATCCAATCAATCTGTTCTTTGCCAATTTGTGATTTTCCCCAGCGGTAAATAAAATATCCCAAGATAGCCGTGGCCAATAAAAAAATCAGGCCGCTTTGCAAAATAGATTCGCTTATAAAAATAATAAATCTAGTTGAGAGCGGCAATGTCACATTAAGCTCTTTAAAAGTTGAAACTAATGTCGGCACCACATAAATCATCATTAAAATTCCGATGCCGACCATGGCAATCATTATAATGGCTGGATATACCATCGCGCTTCTAATTTTTCTCCGAAGCGTGTAATCTTTTTTTAACTGCAAAGCTACCAGCTTTAAAGATTCCTCCAGTTTTCCAGATTTTTCGCCGGCTCTGGCCATCTCCTGATAAAATTTCGGAAAAACTTCTGGGTGCTCCCCCAGAGCGTCCGAAAAATTTTTGCCTTTTTTGATGGCCTCTGCCATGGTGAGTATGACTATTTTAAATTTTTCGTTCGCGGTCTGCCGCGCCATGACTTCCAAAGCCTTGGCCAAGCTCACGCCTGCGCCAATCATCACGGCGATGTTTCTGGTGAAATTCAGCTTTTCCTCCAAAGAAATCCTTTTAAGAAAATCCGGAATATAATTGTTTAAAGTTTTTTTCCTGCCAGACACTCCTGCTTCCAAAACAAAAAGCGGCGTCATTCCCTCCGCGCGCAAAGCATGAGCCAAATCATATTTGTCTTTTCCTTCCCTTTCACCTTCAACATCCCGCCCTTCCTTATCCCGCGCTTTATAATGATAGAGAGGCATAGGTTTATTCCATTGTCACCCTAAACACTTCTTCTATGGTTGTGAGCCCTTGAACGCATTTCGTTATGCCATCCTCCACCATGGTCATCATGCCTTCTTTTTTTGCCTGCTCCTCAATCTGGTCGGAGGTGGCGCTCTTCATAAGCAAATCCTTGATTGTCGGAGTCATTTCCAAAACCTCATGAATGCCGATGCGGTCGGAATAGCCGTCTTGGCATTCCGCCGTAAGCTTCGGCCTAAAAAAGGGAATATCTTTCCAAACTGCTTTGAGCGAAACTATTTTTTCTTTTTTCAAAAATTCCAAAACCCGCTCCAAATCCACGTGCTCGCCTAATTTTTTTATCTCGGCTTCGGTAAGAATATGTTTTTCCGGCTCCCCACAGAGCTTTCGCACTAATCTTTGGGCAATTATGGCATTGGTGGTGGAAACTATTAAAAACGGCTCCACTTTCATATCCAAAAGTCTAGGCAAAGACCCGGCGGCGGAATTGGTGTGGAGCGATGAAAGCACCAAATGGCCGGTGAGCGCCGCATTGATGGCCAAGTTGGCGGTTTCGGTATCGCGAATTTCTCCCACCATAATAATATCCGGGTCCTGGCGAACCAGCGAACGAAGTCCAGTAGCAAAAGAAAGTCCGATATCCGGCCTGACCTGCGTTTGATTGACTCTTGGCATCCTGTATTCAACCGGGTCCTCAATTGTTGAAATATTTACTCCGGGAAGGTTGAGCAAAGATAAAATAGTGTAAAGCGTGGTGGTTTTCCCGGAGCCCGTGGGGCCTGTGGCCAAAATCATCCCCAATGGCTTTTTAATATTTTTATAAAGCGCCTCCAAAGCTTCTCCGTGAAAACCCAAATCTTCTAAAGTGAACCCTTTGGCATTTTCCGGAAGGAGCCGCATTACGACTTTTTCGCCGTCAAAAACAGGCAGTATGGAAACGCGCAAAGAATATTTGTACTCTGTAGTTTCAATTTTAAAACGGCCGTCCTGCGGCAGGCGATGCTCGTCCAATTTTAAATTTGCCAAAACTTTGATGCGAGCCACAATTCCAGAAGTCACCTGCTTGGGCAGAACCATGGCGTTGTGCAAAATTCCGTCTATGCGATATCTTACCAAAACTTCTTTTTCCGTGGGCTCAATATGAATGTCGGAAGAGCGCTGTAAAATTGCGTGCCTTATTAAAGTATCCACGATGCGGACGATGGGCAAATCCTCCGCGGTTTTTTTTAAATCTTCAACATCAACTTCGTCACCAGGTTCTTTAAGCACCGTGGCCAGCGTCTCGCTATCCACTTTTATAATTTCTCCAAATTCCGCCGCCAAGCTTTTCTGGTACTGCGAAAGGACGTATTTCATGGAAGCGACATTGGTCAGGCGTGGAAAAATTTTAAAATCCGCGGTTTTTTTGATAAATTCAATAGTCACAAGATCTTCTGGATCCAGCATAGCCACCTCCAAATTGCTGCCGTTTTTTTTAAATGAAACAATATTATGTTTTTTGGCGATGGGCTCGGGAATCACGGCCAGCACTTTCGCGTCAATTTTTTCCCCTTCCAGGTTCACGAAGGGAATCCCTAAAATATAAGCTTTTAATCGCGCCAGCTCTTCCTCGTTTATTTTTCCCCAAGCTAAAAGAACATCGTCTATTTTTTTGCCGCTTTTCTTGGCTTCCGTTTCGGCCTTTTTAATATCTTCTTTTTTTACCAGCTCCGAATCTAAGAGGAAGGCCTTCAATTGTTGCTCTTCTATTTTCATTTTTTATTTTGCGTGATGGCCCAAGATTATCTCAATTTTTCCGAGAAGTTCGTCTAATTTGTAATTAGCTTTAACCAAATAAGTGGTGGCGCCCAAAGATAAAGCCCGCTCCACTTCGGCGCTGCCCTCCAAATTGGTCAGCACGATCACCGGAATATTTTTAGCAGATGCGTCTTTTTTTATTTCCTCAAGAAATTCAAAGCCGTTCTTTTTCGGCAAAACCAAATCCAAAAGAATCAAATCGGGAATTTCTTTTTTGGCCATGGCGAGCCCCGCCTCTCCGTCCAAAGCCTTGAGCACAGTATAGCCAGCCCGCTCCAGCATGTCGCCCATGGCGCGCTGCAGAGCTTCCTCGTCTTCAACAAATAAAATCTTTTTCATACGTTATTTTTAATTGGTAATTGGAACCAAAACATCGACCCTTGGCCTAGCGACGAAGTGAAACCTACTTCTCCGCCGGATTTTTTTATAATAGATTTTACGATAAAAAGCCCCACGCCCGAACCCTCTGTTTGATATCGCAAAGCTTGGTCCGAGCGGAAAAATTTTTCAAAAATCCTTTTCTGATCTTTTGGCGGAATGCCGGCGCCTTGGTCAATAATTTTCCAAACCAGCTTACCGCCTTCAACCGCAATACTTATGGAAACCTTACCACCCATGGAACTGTATCTTACGGCATTGTCCATGAGATGCTCCATCACATACTTGATTCTTTCTTCATCGGCATATATGGTAGGCGCCAAACCCGTGACGGCTACTTCTATATTAACATTGCTGGCCGCGGCAAAACTTTTATATTCGCCCGCGATCTTTTTGGTGATATCCTCTATGGAAAAAAGCGTAGGGCGCAAAACAAGGTCGTTGTCCTCTATGCGGTTGACCTCTAAAAGATCGTTTACCGACCTAATCATCCGCTCATTTTGATCATACACCGTTTGGAGATATTTTTGCATCGAGGCCGCATCCGGTGTTTTTCTTTGAGCATCCGAAAGTAAAAAATTCACCTGCCATTTTACTGCAGACAAGGGCGAGCGCAATTGATGAGACATTATACTTATAAACTCGGATTTGGAACGCGAAGACAAAGCCACTTGTTCAAAAGCGCGCACTATTAAATTACCGATGGCGAATAAAATCGCGGCGAGAACTAAAACCACCAAGGACGCGATTTCCGGCTCTTCGTAACGGCTAGCCACGATATAAGTGACCATTATGGCCGAAATAATAACCGCGCCCATTACCAAAAATAAAAACTGGGGGCATTGCCAAAGTCCCACCCGATACTCGGCGCAAGTTTTTTTAAGATTCAAACTTTCAACAAACCCACCAGCCATATGAATAAGTATAACATGCGCCCTGAAAACCCGGCGGTTTTGAAATTATTAAAACCGTGTTAAGCCAATTCTAAATCTGAGGGCGATAGCGCTCAAACTTACAATTCAAGTTTAAGGTTGATAACTGTAAGTGCGCAAGGCTCAACCTAATAAAATACCCATCGCCTTGAAAATCAGGTGATTTTGAGCTATGGTGGGGTATTATATGTATGATTTATTATTTTTAGTTTTGGTTTTAATATATTTCTTGTTTTCTCTCAAACTGGAGGAGTGGCTCACTATTTCAAGGTTGGGTTTTCTTTCAGAAACGCCCGAAGGTTTTATAAAAAACCCGCGTGCTTATTTTTATATCGCTTATTCAATTCTTATTGTCGCTGTTATTGTTTCCATTAGAACAACTGTGTTTCCTTGGTATGTTTCATTAGGGATTTTAATTTTTTGTTTTTTTGCAAGTGGTATTAAAGGAAGAATTAAAGCAATTAAACTTTATAAAGAAATAATAAGTGATCTGTTAAAAACAGAAAAAGATCCAGAAACAATTAAATATATAAAAGAGGAACTAAATAAGTCTAATTTACAAATAATAAATAGAGTCAAAAACCAAGAAAAACTTGATGTGATGTTTAAAAAATAAAATATATGCATATCATTGATAAAATTCTTGGCGCACTTCATTTAAACTTTCTTAATAGAAAGAATTCTCCTTCCACCAAACAAGTTATTAAAAAAGCCAATGTTGATGGCGACGTTGTTGGGAGAGATAAAATTACTCTTGCTAATAGTATCTCCGATAATCTTCTGAGTAATGAGGAAAAAATGGTATTGAAATATTTAGATTTACTGCGCATTCAAAACTTGCCACCGAGAGATAAGACAAAAACAATACTTTCCAAGCTAGAAATTAAAGATTGCTCCACACTAAACGATAGCAAATACATAAAAATAGAAAGAGAAATAGAAGGAGAATATTTTGTTATGACATCAAACGGCATCCGTCATATGGATAATCTGCCTACATCGGAGAAGGCAAGTATAATGTTGCCGAAAGATAAAAAACTTTCTGACGAAGTTATGGCGAAGCAATGGTCAAGAATGGAAGAAAACAAAAGAAATCAGTGGCGAAATTCTGCTAAATAAAGCTTTCATTATCACTGAAGCGAATCGGGAGATTTGACATCTCTTCCTATCCTTGCTAAGCTTAAAAGAGTCCATCATTACGATGGGCTTTTAATTTTAAAAAATATGGGCAAAACAAAAAGCGGTTTTTATAAAAGAGGCGTTATAACAATACCGAGCGAGCGGATTATCAGTAGGATATTTTTAATCAAGGGCAGAAGGGTGATGATAGACAAAGATCTCGCCGAGCTGTATGAGGTTGGAACCAAAGTGCTTAACCTAGCAGTCAAAAGAAACATTGACCGCTTCCCGCCAGATTTTATGTTTCAGCTATCAGAAAAGGAATTTAAAAACTTGAGGTCACAAATTGAAACCTCAAGTTGGGGCGGGAGACGCTATCTGCCGCACGCTTTTACTGAGCAAGGCGTAGCTATGCTTTCCAGCGTTTTAAACAGCGACAGAGCCATACAAGTAAATATCCAAGTTATAAGAACTTTTACTAAATTAAGAGAATTACTGGCGACCAACAAAGGGTTAAGGGTAAAGATAGAAAATATGGAAAAAAAATACGACGCTAAATTAAGGCAAGTTTTTGACGTATTAAAACAGCTTCTTATACAAGAAAGTAAACCAAAAGGACAGATAGGTTTTACAAAATAATATTAATAATATGTTAGACATAAAAAATTTCAACGCGGCGTTGGACCAGTTGGCCTCCGAAAAAGGCATCTCCAAGGAAAAAATTCTGGAGACGATTGATATGGCTTTGGCCGCCGCTTATAAAAGAGATTACGGCAAAAAAACGCAGTTAATCCGCGCCAAATTTGATATCGCGACAGGCAAAGCAGAATTTTGGCAGGTAAAGCTTGTTGTGGACGAATCTATGATTAAATCCGAAGAAGAAATCTCAGGCGAGCCCGCCACAATCCGCAGGTTTGGGCGGGGAAACAGAAAAATGGACTGTAAAAGAGGCGGCTCGGGAAGCTTTGGGCGGAGAAAGCGAAATCGGCGAGGCTGGCGAAATTAGAAAAGTCCGCTTCAACTCCGACCGGCACATTATGTTGGCCGACGCCAAAAAAACCAAGAAGGACGCAAAAGTCGGCGATGAGCTTACTTTTCCGCTGGAATCCAAAGAAGATTACGGAAGAATCGCGGCGCAGACCGCCAAACAGGTTATTTTGCAAAGAGTCCGCGAAGCCGAAAGAGATTCCGTGTTTGACGAATTCAAAGAAAAAGAAGGCGAGGTAATCAGCGGTATAGTGCAAAGAGTGGAAGGCCGGCTGGTATTTTTGGATTTAGGAAGAACCATCGGCGTGCTCCCGCCCGACGAGCAGGTGCGCGGCGAAAGATACAGAATCGGCGAAAGAATCAAAGTATTGCTTTTAAAAGCGGAAAAAATGCCGCGCGGTCCCGGTGTTTATCTTTCCAGATCGCATCCTCAGCTGGTTTCAAAACTTTTTGAAATTGAAGTTCCGGAAATCGCTTCGGGCGCGGTTGAGATAAAAAATGTTGCCCGGGAAGCCGGTAGCCGCACCAAAATTGCTGTTTCATCCAAAGAAGAAAATATTGACCCGGTCGGCTCATGCGTCGGGCAAAAAGGCGTCCGCGTGACAACCGTGATCGCTGAATTGGGCGGAGAAAAAATAGACATCATCCCATGGTCGGAAGACAAGGAAAGATTTATTTCATCCGCGATTTCTCCGGCCAAAGCGCTGGAAGTGGAAATTGACGAAGATATCAAACACGCTAAAGTTACCGTGGCCGAAGATCAGCTTTCTCTGGCAATCGGCAAAGGCGGGCAGAATGTCCGCTTGGCCGCTAAACTCACCGGATATAAAATTGACATCCGCTCGCGCACTGGCGAAACCGTCGCCGAAGCGACCAGCGAAGGCGAAGTTTCAGGAGAAGGAATCGCGGGGGAGTAACCCCCTTAATCCCCCTTACTCTAAGGGGGAGAAAATTCCCCCTCTTAATGTAAGAGGGGGCTAGGGGGCGTTAAAACCCAAAAATGGCCAGTCCAAAAAATGGCTCTAAATAAGGGCTTTTTAGACATTTTGGGTCTTTTTTCGCTAAAAACTACCAAAAGCGCTTGACAAGTGTTTAATAATATACTATCATTGAACAAGAAACTAAGTACCTTAAAAACAATAACTAAGAAAGACAAAATAAAAAGGAGAATAAATTATGAATCTGAATGATGAACAGGAAAGAAATCAGTTTTACAGACTTCTTGCTTCAGTATTGGATCGTAACAAGATAACCCTTACAGAAATGCGTCAGAATAAAGTTGCAGAGAATGCGATAGCAAGTTTGATGGAACTCGAAGCCGGACTTTCCAGATTTGAGTTTGAAAAACTGGTTGCGCATGTCTCTATTTATCTGGCTACTCATGAACTCAATCTCAGTAAGGGGCTATTATGTGCTCTTGATTTCACGCCTGCCGGTGAACCCAACAAACAATTTAGCCATCTGCCAACGCTTGATCAAACAGAAAAGATGCCAGATGGGAAAACCAGGGCTATGTACGGAAAATGGCTATAGCAGTGGGGTTAACCGAGATTACCCATGTAAAAGGCTGTAAGCTGGCCATTCTCTTGAGAAAAATTGAGAGATAAACAAACTGAGGATCTGGAAAGCTTCAGGTAACAATACTGGGGCTTTTATTTTTTATAAAAATTTATTATACTAATAACCATTATGCCAGGTAGTGAAACTTCGCGTCGCTACCGAGCAGCCATTATCATTAACGCGAAGTTCTACTACCTGGTATGACCATAGAATATTTTGCCATAGGGACAGGAATATTATCAATACTTTTCGCGCTGGGTTTGAGGAGAAGCGTAAAAAGAGCGCCGGAGGGAGATGACAAAATGAAAGAAATCGCCGAAGCCATCCGCGTTGGGTCAGGTGCCTTTTTAAAAAGGCAGTTTAAATCCGTATTAATAGTAGGCGTAGCAATCGCCCTGCTTTTGTGGATTTTTTTGGGAAAAAATATCGCCATCGGTTTCATAATCGGCGCTTTGGCATCGTCCTTGGCGGCTTATTTGGGGATGAAAACCGCCGTGATGGCCAATTCCCGTGTTGCCGAGGGCGCGAAATCAGGTTTAAAAAAGGCTTTTTCTTTGGCGTTTAAAGGCGGCGCGGTTACTGGATTTTTGGTTGTGGGGTTGGGCCTTTTGGTTGTCGCGGGATTTTGGAATTGGATAAATGATTTAGCCGCCTTAGTCGGCGTGGGATTCGGCGGATCTTTGATTTCCGTTTTTTCGCGATTGGGCGGAGGAATTTACACCAAAGCGGCTGATGTCGGCGCGGATTTGGTTGGAAAAACGGAGGTCGGAATTCCGGAGGACGACCCCAGGAACCCCGCGGTGATTGCCGATTTGGTCGGCGACAACGTCGGCGATTGCGCAGGAATGGCGACGGATCTTTTTGAAACTTACGCCGTCACTTTAATCGCCGCGATGCTTTTAGGCGCTTCGGTTTTTTCCGGTTCAGACGCCGCAATTTTACTTCCTTTGTTTTTGGGCAGCGTCGCGATTATTGCTTCAATCATCGGATTTTATTTTGTAAAAGTGTCAGAAAAAACAAAAATCATGTTGGGATTATATAAAGGCTTGGCGGCGGCGGGGATTCTTTCGGCCGCCGGATTTTATTTCGCAATAAAAGAATTTGTAATTGTTCCTGGAACCTCCGGGAACGAATTATTTAAAAATATAGTAAAAATCCCCGGCAAATCGTCGGATTATTTCCTGGCGTCTCTTTTGGGGCTCGTTGTGGTTTTGGGAATTGTTTTAATTACCGAATATTACACTTCCAAAAAATTTCGCCCGGTTAAAGATATCGCCAAAAGCTCGCAGTCCGGCCACGGCACGAATATTATAATCGGCTTGGCCTATTCTTTGGAATCAACCGCTTTGCCTGCTTTGCTTATCGCTTTTTCCGCTTGGGGCGCGTATCATTTCGCTGGTCTTTACGGAGTGGCATTCTCAGCGGTTTCAATGCTTTCCATGACCGGAATAATCGTGGCCATTGATTCATTCGGACCGATTACCGACAACGCAGGAGGAATCGCCGAGATGGCCGGTATGCCCAAAAGCGTCCGCGAAATTACCGACCCATTGGACGCCGTGGGCAACACAACCAAAGCCATCACAAAGGGCTATGCCATCGCTTCGGCGGGGCTCGCCGCCATGGTGCTTTTTTCCGCTTACGCTTCGGAATTAATTTCAAAAGGCGCCGGCGCCGTTTTTGGGCTTTCCGACCCCTCGGTCATCACCGGTTTATTTATCGGCGGGATGCTTCCATATATTTTCGGGTCTTTGGCCATGCGCGCGGTTGGCAGAGCGGCTGGAGCGGTGGTTTTAGAAGTACGGAGACAATTTAAAGAATTGCCGGGCATCATGGCGGGAACCCAAAAACCGGATTACGCCAAAACAGTGGATATTGTAACCGGCGCGGCCTTGAAAGAAATGATTTTGCCGGCGTTGCTTCCGATTTTAGTTACAATTTTAGTCGGATTTATTTTGGGACCGAAAGCTTTGGGCGGGCTTTTAATCGGCGTGATTCTTACCGGATTTTTCATGGCGATCTCAATGACTTCCGGAGGCGCCGCTTGGGATAACGCCAAAAAATTTATTGAAGAAGGAAATTACGGAGGCAAAGGTTCGGACGCGCATAAAGCCGCCGTCACCGGAGACACCGTCGGCGACCCATACAAAGACACCGCCGGTCCCGCGATTAATCCGATGATAAAA
>Ga0076139_136_pt1 | contig 11347 bp, 15 predicted proteins | sample RifGroC2_FD_67725 | JGI IMG/M metagenome (GOLD analysis project Ga0076139, IMG submission 67725) | Parcubacteria (Giovannonibacteria) bacterium GW2011_GWC2_43_8 | reverse complement strand
TCATTTCCCCCACCCACCGACAATTACGATTTCTTTCATCATATGAATTTATTATAGCAAAACAAAACCGCGGCGCTATGCCGCGGTTTTGAAACTAAGCCACCTCCCAGATTCGAACTGGGGACCTTCGCTTTACAAAAGCGTTGCTCTACCAACTGAGCTAAGGTGGCGATTATGTTATTTTTAATCTGCTATTTAAATATTTATGTCCGAAGCCTGTTTTAAATTGACCCTCTCTTTTTATCGCACCCATTTTATCTTTGCAAGTCTCATAATAAATTAACTCTAACGGCTTTCTGTTTTTTGTTGCGTCCACCAATCCTAAATTGTGTTCGCTTACGCGCTTCTTTAAATCTTCACAAAAACCAATATACAACTTACCGTCTTTTTTGCTCTTCAAAACATAAGTATAGTAAAACATATTTTATATAAAATTTACAAAACCGTTGCTCCCCGCCCGCATCGCTACGCTAGCCCGCAGAGCTACGCTCAGCGTTGCTAGCGGGCGAAGCGTTGCGGGCGCGGTACCACTGAGCTACGCCGGCGAATTTTGGTCAGTATCATTTTGAGAACTTCCATTATTCCCATTCCCGTTTTTTTCTTGGATGCCGCGGAGTTTTTTTGCGGCCTTGAAAAGCGCGTGCTCCGTTTTAAGCGCCCAAATCCTTGTCCCGCGGAGGCGCTTTTCCATAAATAAAAGCGATTGGTCTTTTATGTGTGAATGCCACAAAGAGACAACGTCACCCTGAAGCCCCTCCATAAATTCGGCGAAATTGAACGCGACAAATTCATCGCGGTTTCTGCGGATAATCGCCAGAATTCCGCCGACGCTCAAAAGCAAAAATATGGAATAAAAAATCATGTTTATATTTCGTATCTTATAAATCTGGCAACTTCTATTTTTTCGCCGAATTTGGCGATGGCCCGCTTTATCAATTCTTCAACGATTATTGACTGGTCTTTAACATAGGGCTCGCTAAGCAATAATTTAACATCCTCCGGATCCATACCCGCGATGTGCAAAGCTAGTTCATGCGCCAAAGATTTAAATTCCGGATTTCTCGCCACAAAATCGGTTTCGCACCGGAGCTCAAGCATCACGCCGACTTTCCCTCCGGCGTGAATGTATGATTCCACAACGCCCGCGCCGGTCTTCTTTTCATTTCTTTTGGCGGCCAAACCTTCGGACGATTTTAAAATAAGCGCCAAAGCCCGCTCCAAATCTCCGCCGGCTTCCTCCAAAACTTTTTTGCAAAGCATCATGGACGCGCCGGTTGCCTGCCTCAAGCGTTTTACCAAATCGCTGGATATGGTCATACCGGTTTTTCTATTTGTTTTTCCGCTTGTTTTTCCGCAAGGCCCGCTTCATAGGCCGTAGCGAGCCTGCTCAATATCAGCGAAATCACGGACGAAGAATTGTCGTTGGCCGGAATGGCGTATTTTATATTTTGTGGGTCGCAGTCCACGTTTAAAATCGCGACCACGGGAATATTTTTTCTGCGGGCTTCGGACAAAGCCGTTTTTTCTTCTCCCGGGTCCACAATAATCAACGCTTGCGGAAGAGATTTCACGTTTTTCAACCCCTCAAACATTCTGCCAAGTTTTCTGATTTCTATTATTTTGAGAAGTTTTTCTTTTTTGGAATATTTTTCAAATCCGCCCGATTTTTCTTCCGCCTCCAGTTTTGCCAGATGCGCCAGGCGCCCCTCAAAAACTTTAAAATTGGTCAAAGTGCCGCCAAGCCATCTTTCCGCGACAAACGGCATTCCGGTTTTTTTAGCCGCTTCCCTGATGAACCTGCTTGCCGGCGGTTTGGAGCCGACCCAAAGAACAGCCTTGGCATCCCTACCCAATGACTTTAAAAACTCTTCCGCTGTTTTCAGATTGGCCAAAGTTTTCTCAAGGTCAAAAACCTCAATATTATTTCTGGTGCCAAAAATAAATTCCCTCATTTTGGGGTGCCGGCGCGTTTTGGAGTACCCCACATGAGCGCCCGCGTTAAAAAGCTCCCCAATTTCGGGATTTTTCGTAATTTCCATAATACATCGAGTATATATGAAAAACGTTGCAAGGACAAGGCCGATATGTTAAACTTGTTTTTATGAAAGCCGAAATACACCCCAAATATCATAAAACCAAAATAGAGTGCGCCTGCGGCGCGGTTTTTGCCGTCGGTTCAACCAAAGAAAAAATGACCGTTGAAATCTGCTCAAATTGCCATCCATTCTATACCGGCAAGGAAAAATTGGTGGACGCGGCCGGCCGGGTTGAGAAATTCAAATCACGGGCGGCTAAAGCTAAGAAATAACCTATGCCAGGTAGTGAAAAATTCGATTGTTTTTTTAGTGATTATCAGATTTATACATTATCTGAACAAAATTATATTACTCCAAGTTTTCATATTTTATTAAACAAAAACATTGCCACTAATCGAATTTTCTACTACCTGGTATGAATCCCGATATTCAAAAAAAACTCGATGAAGCCATCCGAGAATATGACGCGTTGGAAATGGGTATTGCCGAAAGCTTCAAATGGCCCAGAGAAAAAATCGCTAGATTTGGAGAGCTCTCAAAATTGAAAGTTATGGCGGATGAATACGAAAAGGTGGATGATAATAGAAAAAAAGATATTGAAGAAAAACTAAAAACCATTTTCGGCTTGAACGCCGGAGAAAGAAACAAAGCCATTTTGGAAATTCGCGCGGGCGCCGGAGGAGACGAAGCCGCGCTTTTCGCCATGAATTTATTCAAGATGTATCAGGCCTACTCCGCAAAAAAAAACTGGGCATTTGTGATTTTGGACGAATCAAAAAATGATCTGGGAGGATATAAAGAAGTAACCGCGGAACTTCGCGGAAAAAATGTTTATGACGCTTTGAAATACGAATCGGGCGTGCACCGGATACAGCGCGTTCCGGCCACGGAAAAATCCGGCAGAATTCATACCTCCACGGCATCGGTGGCGATTTTGCCTTTCGCCGAAGCCAAAGAAGTGGAGATTAAAGAAGCGGACTTAGAGGTTTCTTTTTCTAAGGCTGGCGGACCGGGCGGACAGAATGTAAATAAAGTTGAGACAGCAGTAAGAGTTCTCCATAAACCAACGGGGATTATAATATCCTCGCGGACCGAAAGAAGCCAGATGGCAAATCGCGAAAGAGCAATGGAAATTTTACGTGCCAAGCTTTTGGACGAGAAAATAAGAAAAGAAGAGGAGGCGGTAAGCAAAGAAAGAAAAGATCAAATCGGCACGGCAGACAGAAGTGAAAAAATCCGCACATATAATTTTTTGCAGGACCGCGTCACCGACCACCGCCTAAACAAAAATTGGCACAACATCCAAGAAATAATGTCCGGCAACTTAGACCAGATTATTGAAGCGTTCAAAAAATAAAGTTAATTTTACCGAAAAGCAAGTTGGAGAAGGTTGATTTGTTCTTGGTATTTTTGGGCGATAGCCATAACATCGTCGCCGTAAAAGCGGTACGCTTTTTTATTCCAATTGCTTCCGGCCAGATATTTCATTGCCGCTGTCCATTCCGCGGTGTAATTGCCGGCCTTTGCTCCATTATCTTTTAATAGTAAAGCTGCCGCCATAAAAGCGTCTTTGGGATCCCAAGGTGATGGAGGATTATTCCCGGTAATTGCGGAAACTCGTTTTTTATATAACTGCCAGGTTGTAGGAATAAATTGCGCCGGCCCCATGGCGCCTCCGCAATATCCATACCACGCCTTTTTAGAAACCGGCATAATATCCGGATCCAAACCCAGTTCGGAGGTAATTTGCAAAAACGCCGTTTTCTGGCCAGCGCATCTGGAGTGCGATAAATCCGTCCTCCAGTTTCCTTTGCCGACATTTTGGCCGAGGTTGGATTCCTCCGTAATTATTCCCAAAAGAAAAGCTGGGCGTACACCGGTAGACTTTTCGGCCAGATTGGCGTATTCAATTGCGCGCTCAAACGGAATTGACGGCGAACCCACTAGCAAAAAAAGCTGGCTCCTGATACTAGCTGCGTTTTTTTGTTTATCTTTTAAAACTTTTTGGTATTCCGACTCCTTACCCTTAGTGTCTTTAAGAAGTTTTTGATGCTCGCGCTCCGCGCTTTCCAATGTTCGTTTTTGAAGTTCTTGCAAAGCTTTCAGTTCTAGTTCTTCCTGCTTTGTTTTTTCCAATTCATCTTTGGCGCGCTCCTCGTCAATTTTTAAACTGGTGAATTTGGTGAGAGCCCGCTGAAGCGAAGTTTGCAGATTGTCTATTGATTCTAGTTCTCCAAAAAACTGCGAAACATTATTATAAATCAGAGCCAATTCCAAAGCGGAAAAATTATCGTTTTGCCGGACTTTTCTCAAAAATTCCTCAATAGAGCCCTTGGCGCTTTGAATTTCAGCGGAAAGCTCATCTATGTTTTTTGATTTTTGATTTATATCGCTTACTAAATTTTGAATATTTAAATTTCTGGCTTTTATTTCCAACTTGGCTTTTGCAATTTCGGCGTTTAAAATTGCTATTTTCCTAGAAAGTGAATCGCCTTCTTTTTGCTTTGCCTGAATTAAATCTTGATATTGCTCTATCTGCGTTTCATATTCTTTTAATTGCGTTTCCAACTCCGCTCGGCGCGATCCAACCAACGACGGATCTACCTGCGCGTGAGCGAGGGAAAAAAATAATAAAAAAACGTTCGCTAAATTTATTAGATTACTCATTTTTTGAAGACTTGCCTGCCTGCCCGCCAATTGGCAGGCGGGCCGGCGAGATAGGTTTTTTGTCCTCGGTTCCCTCTTCCGCTTCCGCTTTGGATTTCTTGCCAACCACTTCAATGGATTCCAGAGATGGCGCTTCGGCGGCTTCCTCCGCCTTTACTTCCTCCTCGGCGCGGAGCGCTTCAACCATCACTACGGTTTCCTCGGGATTATCCAAAACTTTGGCTCCTTTCGGTATTTTTACGCCTTTAACCGTAATAGAATCCCCCGCGACTTTTAATTGCGAAATATCTATTGAAATTGAGTGCGGCAAATCATTAGGCAAAGCTTCCACTTTTAACGCGTGCAGAACTTTCACCAAAATTCCACCGGCTTTAACCGCATCGGATTCGCCGATAAATTCCAACGCCACATCCACATGAATTTTTTTAGTCATATCCACCGCGTAAAAATCAACGTGGATGGGATTGTCTTTTTCTTCGGCAATATCCAACTCTACTACGGTTGATTCGCCAGCTGATTTCCAAAGTTTAAGAAACTCGGACTCTTTCACAGTAATGGGCTCAGCGCTCTTTCCTCCGCCGTAAACCACGGCAGGCAAAAAGCCCTGCTTGCGCAGGTTCCTCACTTTTTTACCATATAGATCCCGCTTTTGGGCGGTAATCACATCCATAAGAATAATATATCTTAAAGCGGCCTATTTTACAAGTCAGGTAGTGAAGCTCTGCTCTACTACCTGACAAGATTCGGCGGGGTTTGGCCGGAAAGGGCCGCAATAATATTTTCGGCGGCTAATTCCGTCATTTTATCGCGCGTCGCTTCCGTAGCCGAAGCGATATGCGGAGTTAAAATAATATTTTCCAATTTCAAAAGCGCTGGTTCAATCGCCGGCTCGTTTTCAAAAACGTCAATCGCGGCGCCTTTTATAATTTTATTTTGAAGCGCTTCCGCCAATGCTTTTTCGTCAATCACCGGCCCCCGCGAAGTATTTATTAAATAAGCTGTGGGCTTCATCATTCGCAATCTTTCGGCGTTTATTAAATGGTGCGTCGCCGGCAGAAGCGGAACATGAATAGAAACAAAATCGGCTTCGCGTAAAACTTCTTCCGGCGTGGCCCTGAAAGTAGCCCTCAATTCTCGTTCGAAATTTTCGTCGCGTTTGACATCGTAATAAATCGCTTTGGCGTTGAACCCTTTCACTGCGTGATAGGCAACTCTGGAGCCGATTTTTCCCAAGCCTAAAATGCCGATGGTTTTACAAGAAAGGTCGGTACCCAAAAGCATCATCGGCTCCCAGCCGTGGTATTTTCCGGCGCGCGTGAAGCGGTCGGCCTCAGCAACGCGATGCGCGATTGCCAGCATCAAAGCGAAAGTGTGTTCGGCCACTGTGTTCGTCAAAACTCCCGGAGTGTTTGAAACCATAATCCCCGCTTTTTTTGCGGCTTCAATATCCGCATTATCAAAACCAACCGCCATATTGGCGAAAATTTTACACTGCGGGCCCGCCGCCTGAAAAACATCTGCGTCCAATTTATCAGTAAGCAATACCAGCGCGGCGTCGTATTTTCCTTTCTTTAAATACGAAATTAGCTCGTCTTTGGAAAGAACTTTATCTGCTGGATTGATTTCCACCTCATATCCGGCACTTTTTAACTTACTTATCCCTGCCTCCGGTATTTTCCTGGTTACAAATATTTTCGGCATAGTTTTTTTATATCCTATTTTTAGCTCCGAATAAAATAAGTTTTTCTTTTACGATTTTTTTGACGGCTTCTCTAGCTGTAGTGTCTAATTTATATGGAACTACTTCTTCCGAATTTTTGGAAAATTCTTCGCGTAAAGCTTCGGTGTAAGCCACGCGGATATCGGTGTTTATATGAATATTCGCGATACCAACGGCAATCGCGGCTTTAATTTGCTTATCCGGTATTCCGGAGCCTCCGTGAAGAACCAGCGCCACATTTTTTGGCACTGCTTCTCTTATTTTTTTTATTCTCTCAATATCCAGCGCCGGCTCGTCCATTGAAATCCCATGAATATTGCCGACCGATATGGCCAGCCGGTTTACTCCAGTACTCAAAACAAAATCTTCAGCCGTTAGCTCTCTCTCCTCTAAATTATCTTCTTCTCTCTTTTTTCTATTGTTGAGTCTAGAATACTCTTCTTCCATTTGAAAGGAGAGAGGATAATCAAATTCAGAAAGACATCTTCCACATGAGAGTTTTACAACAGTATCCACTTTACCAGAAAAAAGGATATTTGTCCCTGTATTTGTAAAAACTCCCTTTACATTAACTGGAGCAACAAGATCTATCCCATCATCTGCATATGAAATCTTCTCTGCTTCATCAATCTCAATTTTCTCTCCAATATTTTTCAAGATAGGTGAGATATTTACAAATATAGGCACAACCTATAAATTATACTTTTCAAAGAAAAACACCTAAGGGATTACGCCAAGAAGGCTGTTACATGTAACAGCCTTCTTGGCGTGGTTAAGATTGATTAAGCTTACAAAGGAAGGATTTTAACTTGCCCATATAAAATCGATAGCATTCCCATTTGATCTAATGTCGTGCCTGGTAAACCTCTGAAAGTATTCACACCAAATCTATCAAATATTGCTCTTAAAATAATTGGGCGTTCTCTATATTTCTCAATAAGCTCCCAGGTAGCATCGCCTTCTCTCAATTGCGATAGAATTGATCTGGCTAGCCGCTATTGCCATTTGTCAGACCCATGCCATAAAATCTCTGTATATCCATCCTTAGCTACTCTATCTAAAATTTCTGGTAAATCCTTATATAATCCTCCCTGCGGATCTGATTCTTTAAAAAGCATTTTTTGGCTTTCTTCACTTTCCAAAAACCTAAAAACTACTGGCCATAAAGAACCATCAACGGCTTTTTTTATTTCCCCAGCTACTACACCCATTGTCTCATCTTCACTTGTTCTACTAACAGCAGAAAAATAATCTCCGAACAACTTATTAATATGTGTTAATGCTGCCCTTCCAATAAAGCCCCACTTTTTATCTTCTACGCTTACCCCAAGTCTTTCAAATAATTTTACAACCAAAGCAAGATCACTTAATTCTAGACTTGAATAAAACCCTCTTCCAATCTGTCCAACTTGACCAACCGTAAGAGCTCCTCTACAGTCATCATTTTTTAAAAGATCCAATAGTAAGTTGTCAGGCATATTTCTCAAACTAATAGTCCCAAATCGAATAGCTTCAAAATGATTAGATCCTCTATTTTTCACAAAAAAAGAAAGTTCCCTCCATGATTGAAGGGTCTCCTCCGTTACATTTTCTTTCCCTCCCCATTGAGAAATATGATAGGAAGCTTCTTTTCTGGGTGTTGAAGGATCTAAAATTATAGCAACTGCCTCTTGAAACATTGCAGGGCGACGGTACCGAGGTTTTGTTGCTTGACCCAGTGACCCCCTAAAGCTTACGCTCCCAACTTTACTAGAAAAATCAACACTCATAATTTCCACTCCTTAATTAATTCTCAGTTCTAAACATAACCCAGTCTCTCCTCGTCCCATCTTTAAAAAAATTTCATTCTTTCTTTGTTGGGTCTTTTAGTTTTTTGTTTTTTGTGCCCTCCATTAGACATTTATCCATCCCCAATTTATCATTGGACATTAGAAATTAGACATTGGAAATTAGAAATTTGTAATCTACTATTACACATATGAAGCCAATCTCCATCTACATCCATATCCCCTTCTGTGTAAAAAAATGCTCTTACTGCGACTTTGCTTCTTACGCTGGGAAGTTTGATCTTGTTGAAGATTATTTTGATCATTTATATAAAGAACTGAAAAAAACACTAGAAGCGTTCCCGTTAGAAATAAAAACGCTATTTATTGGTGGTGGAACTCCAACAACCGTCGCCCTCTCCTACTATCAAAGTCTGATGAAAATTTTAGCTCCTTATATGTTAAAAGATTGTGAGGCAAGCATTGAAGCAAACCCTGGGACAATTACTCTCGAGTATTTGAAGGGGCTCAAAGCTCTAGGGTTCAACCGCCTTTCAATTGGAGCTCAAAGTTTTAATCCTCATGAACTGGCTCTTTTGGGAAGAATTCATACTAAAGAAGAAATTGTCAGAAGTTTTAACGAATCCCGAAAGGCAGGATTTACAAACATCAACCTTGATCTGATGTTTGCTTTGCCAGAACAGACTCTTGAAAGTTGGATATCATCTCTAGATCAAGCGATTGATTTATCACCGGAACACATCTCGGCATACAATCTTCAACTGGAAGAAGGGACTCCACTTTTTGACACAATAAACAAAAAAGGAGCTTTACTTCGAAAAGCTAATCAGGAGATCGATCTTGAGATGTATGAGACTCTACTTCAAAAAATGGCGAAAGCAAATTACAAGCATTATGAAATATCAAACTTTGCAAAAGATGGATTTGAGTGTCGGCATAATATGAATTACTGGTTAAATGGGAATTACATAGGTTTTGGTTCCGGCGCACATTCACATATGAATGGAGCAAGATGGGAGAATCCAAAAGCGATTGAGGAATATTTGGCAAAGACTTATGACCCCTCTCCCTTTGGGAGAGGGGTTAGGAGTGAGGGTTCGGGTGAAACCATCTTTCTGGGGCTGCGTTTAATAGAAGGAATTCCGCTCTCGTTATTTGACAATTACAAAGAGAAACTCGACAAACTTATTGGTGAAGGCTTTCTAAAAATATCTAATGGAAAAGTTTCTTTTACGAAAAAAGGGCTATTGCTGGGAAATCTGGTTTTTGAGGAGTTTGTTGAGTAGGAGATAAAGAGAGGCTTAGGCGCAGGCATAGGCTTAGGCATAGGGAGGATGAGGATAAGGCAAAGGAGCTAGGTCTGAGAGTTCAGAACCTTTTCTAATCCTAAGCCTTCACCTTCCTATGCCTGCGCCTATGCCTATGCCTTTTCCTTCCGATTGTAATCCTCCCTCCGTGAGTATAAGATGAATACATGCTGCTAAACTTTTACAAGCGATTGGAAATTACTGGGAGAGAAACAGTCTGGCCTATTAACCCGACTAGAAACTTTTTTAAGAACTTTTCAAAAAACGTTCCTAAGGGAACCACTGTTGTTTTTGAACCTGCTGAAGGGGTAATCCCTGATATTGTTATATATTGGATAGAAAAGAATGATATTGCAATAGATATCATTGCTCAATATATTAATAGTTTTGGAAAGGCTTTGTGGCTCGTGCTACAAAAGGGATCGTTTGCCTCTATTGAAACAGCGGTTGCAAAAAAAGGCGAGGAACTGGGATTTAGGGTCAGCAAGACAGCCGATTTCACCCTGACAGAAATCGGTGTGAAAATTGTAAAACGGTAGGGGCGTATTGATGTAAGGGTTCAATTTTGAACCCCCTCTAGTTCCTTGAAAAATCTACGTTAAATTTCGGTGGCTCTTTTGATTCTTTTATATTCCCCAGATTCTTTTCGTATAACTCAACATTTTCTTTCATCGCCTGTAAAAACTTTTTGGCATGTGCTGGCGACATGATAACTCTCGAATTTACTTTTCCTTTTGGTGGATGAATAAAAACAAAAGGAGTTTAACATGGCAGAACAGGAAATAAAGATTGAATTTGCTTATAAAATCAAGTCCCAATAAGCCGTCTATGCCACTTTCCTGTGGTAGATTATGGCAAACCAATTTCATATTACTTGCCTCTTGCCCCAATGCTTTTAGCTTTTTTATCTTAAAAGTCTTGACTGTTTCAGTTCCACTTGCTGTTATGATTTTGATCTTAGACTCTGAGTCAGGAGTGTATCCAAGCAAATCTGCAACATCCCAAGAAACTATAGTAAAAGTCGCACCAGTATCAAGAACCATCTTAGTAGTCAAAACTCTCTCCCCATGAAGTTCAACATTTACAGGAATTATTCCAGACTTTAAATCAAACTTATATCTTGCCAACCTTTACCCCTTATAGTGTCTGTCCCGTCATCTAAAGTAATAGAAGCAAATTTGCTGTCCTCTGAAATAAATTTTCCAACAACAGTAGCCATTACTCTTACTCTGGAAAGCTCCTCCCCATACTTTGTCTCCAGGAATTTCCTCCCACCTTTCTCGATTATCTTTCCAGAAGACAAACTTTCTATTCTAACCTTAGTAGCTACTTGCCTCTTGAACCTTTGTTTGCTGTCCATATCTTTAATTGAAAACAAGATTTATATTGATACAAAATCTATATCTACTATGAATAAATTGATTTTGCCCATTTTACTTTTAGCAGCTGTCTTACTTGTATCTGGTTGTACCCGACCACCAGAAGATACAACAAATAAAGTAGAACTTTCTGTTGGGGATGCAGAAGGCCTTGAGGGACAAGAAGTCGAGGTTAGTGTTAATTTAAAAACAAATGGATTAGAACCGACAGCTCTCCAGTTTGATCTTCATTTTGATTCTCAATTAGCAGAATCAGCAGAGATAGAGCCTGGACTGATGACTTTGTCCGCAGATAAAATGTTTGATTCCAATATAGAAGTAGAAGAAGGACATCTAAGAGTTGTTATAGCAAGTCTAAATAATCTCCCAATAGGTGATGGAGAAATAGCAAAAATAAAATTTAAATTAAAAGAAGGTTCAGCTCTAAAAACTACATACGAACTAAAGTTAG
>Ga0076139_121_pt1 | contig 11403 bp, 8 predicted proteins | sample RifGroC2_FD_67725 | JGI IMG/M metagenome (GOLD analysis project Ga0076139, IMG submission 67725) | Parcubacteria (Giovannonibacteria) bacterium GW2011_GWC2_43_8 | reverse complement strand
TTTTGATGTTTCATTCCAATAACCCAATTATACTCTTTCTGCCCAAAAATCAATAGCTCTGTTTTTACTGGATTTGTTATGCGACACTTTTGTACGATCGTGATAAAGTGTCGTCTATCTAAAAATTTAAATAGCGCGGCGGAGCCACTGGCCGGTGTATGATTTTTTATGCGAAGCGATTTCTTTTGGCGTTCCGCAGGTAATAATTTCGCCGCCGCCGGAGCCGCCCTCGGAGCCCATATCTATAATCCAATCGGCGTTTTTTAGGATGTCTAAATTGTGCTCAATGACCACCACGCTGTTTCCTTTTTCCACCAGCGCGGAGAGAATATTTAAAAGTTTTTGAATGTCATCAAAATGCAGGCCGGTTGTCGGCTCGTCTAAAATATAAAGCGTCTTGCCCGTGGCTTTTTTGGAAAGTTCAAAAGCAAGTTTTACCCTCTGCGCTTCTCCTCCGGAAAGGGTCGTGGCGGGCTGTCCCAATTTCATATACCCCAAGCCGACATCCACTAAAGTTTTCAGGCGCTGGTCAATCTGCGGAATGTCTTTAAAAAAATTATGCGCCTCTTCTATTGATAAATCCAAAACATCAGCGATGTTTTTATTCTGATATAAAATTTCCAGAGCCTCTTTATTGTACCGCTTGCCATGGCATTCCTCGCATTCCACGTAAATATCCGGCAAAAAATACATTTCTATTTTTTTCACTCCCTGCCCTTCGCAATCCTCGCACCTTCCGCCTTTTACGTTAAAACTAAACCGGCCGGTTTTGTATCCCCTAGCGCGCGCCTCAACAGTGCTCGCGTAAATTTCGCGGACGAACGAAAACACTCCGGTGTAAGTGGCGGGGTTGGAGCGCGGGGTGCGCCCTATCGGCGATTGGTCCACCAACACGGCTTTATCAATATTTTCTAATCCTTCAATTTTTTTGTGCTTCCCCGGCTCTTCTTTTGAGCCATAAAAATATTTTAAAAGCGCTTTCGCCAAAATGTCGGAGATGAGCGATGATTTCCCCGACCCGGAAACGCCGGAGATAACAACCAGCTTGCCCAGTGGAATTTTAACATCAATGTTTTTTAGATTGTGCTCGGATGCGCCCTTGATAACGAGAGCCGCCCCGCGGGAAAAAGTCCGACTTTTTTGCAGATCCAAAGTCGGACTTTGAGGAGCGGGGCGGCTTTTCACTTCTTTCTTTCCGCTCAAATATTCTCCCGTCAATGTTTTAGCTTTCAATAATTCGCGATACTCTCCCTCAAAAATTACTTTGCCTCCGTGTTTGCCGGCGCCCGGACCCAAATCAATAATCCAATCTGCTTCTTTCATCGTCTCGGCATCATGCTCAACCACCAGCACGGTATTTCCCAAATTGCGAAGTTCTTTTAAAGTTTTTATAAGCCGGGCATGATCTCTTGGATGGAGGCCGATTGAAGGCTCATCCAAAACATAAATCACGCCGGTTAAAGCCGAACCTATTTGCGTGGCCAATCTCACGCGCTGGGCCTCACCGCCCGCCAAAGTCGTTGATTCCCTGTCCAAAGTCAGGTAATCTAACCCCACTTCCAGCAAAAATTCTAAACGATGTTTTATTTCCTTAATCAAGGGCTCTATAGGTTTAGCTATTGAAATTTCTTTTTCTCCGCCCGAGGCGAGATCTCGCCCCTTCGGGGCGGAAAAAAATTCTTTTGCGCCGGATACGGAAAGCTCCGCGACCTCTGAAATATTTTTATCAAAAAATTTCACAGAGAGCGCTTCCGGTTTTAGGCGGCGCCCCAAACAAGCCGGACAAATTTCCACTTTCATGTATTTTTCAATCTCTTCCCTCGTCCACTCCGACGCGGTTTCTTTCCACCTGCGTTTTAAGTTTTCAATCACGCCCTCGAATTTCTTTTCACTATTTTTATCTTCGCCGTATAAAATTATTTTTTTGATTTTTTCCGGAAGCTTAGCATACGGAGTATTTAGTGAAAACTTATGCCTCTCCGCTAAATCGGAAAGTATCCACCAATACCACGACTGCCTGCCTCGACTTGCGTCAGGCAAGGCGGGTCTTCCTGCCTTATGCGAAGCCGTCCCGCCTAGACTCGATCTAGTCGAGGCTGGCGCCCAGGGGCGGATGGCACCTTCGGCTAGAGTCAGTTTTTCATTTGGCACGATTAGTTTCGGGTCAACTTCCAAAGTGCTTCCCAAGCCGGTGCAATGCGGGCAGGCGCCGTATGGAGAATTAAACGAGAATAATCTCGGTTCAATTTCCGGAAGTGATACGCCGCAATCGGGGCAGGCAAAGTGCTCCGAAAATAAATTATCGTTAACCAAAACCAAGCCCTTGCCAATTGTTAAAGCGGTTTCCAAAGATTCGCGAAGCCGCGGCCTATCCAATTCTTTATCCACCAAAAGCCTGTCAACAATAACTTCAATGGTGTGGGTTTTTTTTGGGTTCAAAACTTTTCCTTCTGCCTCCTCAATGCGAACGGCTTCTCCGTCAATCCGCACTCTTATAAATCCGCCGCGGCGGATTTCCTCCAAAACCGACCGATGCTCGCCTTTTTTCCCGCGAACTATCGGCGCCAAGATAGTAACTACGCCAGCCGGGAAGAAGTCCGACTTCTTTGGGGATTTGAAGCCGGACTTCGAGGAGGATGGTGCGGTCTTCAAAATCGCGCGCAAAATTTCATCAACATTTTGCTTGCCGATTTTTTTACCGCACTCCGGGCAATGCGCCACTCCGGCGCGGGAAAATAAAATTCTCAAATAATCATAAATCTCCGTGATTGTTCCAACCGTGGAGCGCGGATTTTTTGCCACGCTTTTTTGGTCAATGGCGATAGAAGGAGAAAGCCCCGAAATGGAATCTACGTCCGGCTTTTCTTTGACGCCCAGAAATTGGCGGGCATAGGTAGAAAGAGATTCCACAAACCTTCTTTCGGCTTCAGCGTAAATCGTGTCAAAAGCCAAAGAAGATTTACCGGAGCCGGAAAGGCCGGTTATCACCACGAGCTTATTTTTAGGAATATCTAAATCAATACTCTTTAGATTATGCGTTCTCGCTCCGCGGATTTTAATGTATGGCCCATTTTTTAGCATGAATGAGTAATCTTACACCCCTTGTCAAGCAAAATCAAGGTCATAAGATAAGGAATATGGCTTTGAAGCTGTTTTATCGGAAAATACCGCAATCGCCGGGGGTCTATTTTTTTAAAGATAATCGCGGCAAAACACTATATATAGGAAAGGCGGCGAATCTACACGCCCGACTACGATCACGTATACTACCCAAAAAAACCAAATCTATTTCTTGGGAAGTGTTGAATTCCGAGGTGGAGGCGCTGATACGAGAAGCTGAATTGATAAAAAAATACCGGCCAAAATATAATATTCTGATGAGGGACGACAAGCAATATTTTTATGTGGGATTTACTAGAGAAAAATATCCCAAAATCTTTATCACGCACCAACGAAAAGAAAAAGCCGATTACATCGGCTCATTTATCGAAGGCGGAGCGTTGCGATCTGTTCTTAAAACTTTGCGCCAAGCGTTTCCATATTGCACATGTCGGAAATCCCACAAGCGATTATGCCTCAACGCGAGAATTGGGAGATGTTTGGGATTTTGCTGTTTACAAGACGAAAATCAGCAAATTTTTTCGCGCTTAACCCTCCCTCGAAGCTCGGGGGGCTCCGACGCGTCTCAAAAATCTGCTAATTTTCGTTTTTACAAAAAAAATATCCGCGCCGTCAAACAAATTCTTTCCGGAAAAAATCGATCGCTTACTAAAGCTTTTAAAAAAGAAATGTGTCGGCTTTCAGACGCCAAAAAATACGAAGATGCCGGAAAAATCAGGGACCAAATTTACGCGCTGGAAAAAATTTTTGAACACCGGGGAGTAATTAAACATGACCTGCCGGCGGAATTTTCCAAAGCCCTGCGGGTTTTAGAATCAATTTTGGGCGTATCCGGCATCAATAGAATAGAAGCGTATGATATCGCGAATATCCAGGGAAAATTCGCCTATGGCTCAATGGTTGTATTCGCGAATGGAAAAATTGACAAAGATTCTTACCGTATTTTCAAAATTAAAACCGTTAAAAAATCAGACGATCCGGCGATGATTAAAGAAGTTTTATTACGCAGATTAAAACACCGCGAGTGGCCGTATCCGCAAGTGATTTTAATTGACGGAGGTAGGGCGCAATTGAATGCGGCGGGGTTAGAAATTAGAAATTTGAAATTAGACATTAAAATAATCGCCCTCACTAAAAATAAAAAACATATCGGCGACCATGTTTTTATCCAAAATCACCGGGAACCAATTTCCTTAAACCAACTTCCCGAACCGCTCAAAAATTTTATTTTACACTTAAATAATGAAGCACATAAGTTTGCGATAAATCATTACCGCAGATTACATAGAAAAAGTTTGCTGACGACGAAGTTTACCCCGCATTAAGCTATGCTTTAGTGCGGGGCCCACCGATTCGCGATTTCCCATTATAGAAAATCACACAGAAAGCATCTGTTGACATAATCCCTTGCCCCATGCTAACCTTAGTAAATAATGCCAGGTAGTGAAATTTCGCATCACGGCGAAGCCGTTAAGTAGCTACTTTGGCAATGCTCTCAAACGTGATATTGTTTGCTAAAAATAAATATAGTTTAAATTATAAAATAATGCGAAATTCTACTACCTGGAATGCGTAATTTACTCCTGTGGATACAGATTGCGGTTTCCGTGCTATTGGTTACGGCTATTTTGCTTCAGCAAAAAGGCGCGGGCCTGGGCGCTGCTTTCGGCGGCTCCGGCCAGATTTACCGCTCAAAAAGGGGCGTGGAAAAAAGCTTATTTATCGGCACTATTATTCTCACGATTTTATTCGTTGCAATAGCTTTATTCAACCTCATTATTAAATAAATAATTCTTATGCGAGCTGAAATTCTCGTGCTCATCGTGCTCGTGCTCATCGCGCTGGTATCGTTTCTGGGCATACTTACGGAACTGAATAAAAAATACGGTGTGGAAACTCCGGCTTTTGGGGGGACGCTACGCGAAGGCATTTTAGGCAACCCCCGTTTTATAAATCCGCTTCTAGCCCAATCGGACGCCGACCGCGACATGGTTTCTTTGGTTTACACGGGCCTCATGCGTTATGACAAAAACGGCGAACCGCAGCCGGCGCTCGCCGAAAAATACGAGGTTTCGGAAAACGGCCTTGCTTACACCGTTACTTTAAAAAATAAACTTTACTGGTCGGACGGTAAAAAACTTAACGCCGACGATATTTTATTTACAATTTCTCTGGCAAAAAATCCTCTGGCCCAAAGCCCCAAGCGGGCCAACTGGGAAGGAGTGGGCGCGGAAAAAGTTGACGACCTGACAATCCGCTTCCGCCTCAAAAAAGCTTACGCGCCGTTTTTAGATAATCTAACGCTGGGGATTCTGCCAAAACATGTCTGGGAAAAAATTCCCGCTTCTCAAATCGCTTTGGCGGAATTAAACACCGCACCCGTGGGCTCCGGCCCTTATAAATTAAACTCTTTAACTCATGATTCTCTGGGGTCAATCGTGGCCGCGAATCTCGCCACCAATAAATATTTCGCTTTGGGTAGGCCGCACATACAAACAATCTCGTTGAAATTTTATCCCAATGAAGATTCTGCTTTGAAAGATCTCGGAAGCGGATTTATTGATTCTTACGGGGCGATTTCTTCCAAAAACATAGCCGAGCTGGGAGAGCGCGTAAAAATTCAACAAATATCTTTAGAGCGCACCATAGCCGCTTTCATTAATCAAGGTGCGCAAAAATCTCTGGCTTCGTACGATATGCGCAAAGCACTTAATTTGGCAGTGAATAAAAAAGCGCTGGTTGAAAAAGTGCTTGGCGGTTATGGCAAAACAATTGATGGGCCGCTCCCCTGGCCGGCCCAAACCGCGGAACTTATGGAAATAGCCGAAGAATTAAAAAATATGTGGGAGGGTGCGGGGTTTAAGGTTGATATAAAAACTTTCCAGGTTGCGGACTTAGAACAAAGCGTAATCGGTCCAAGAAGATACGATATTTTTCTTTACGGCCAGGAAGTGGTCGGAAAAAATCCCGACCCGTTCGCTTTCTGGCATTCCAGCCAAAGAAATTATCCCGGATATAACATCGCGCTTTACGCCAATTCTAGGGTGGACAAATTATTGGAGCAGGTCCGGGTGGAGCAGGACGATACCAAGCGCGCGAGCCTCTATAATCAAATTCAAAATGAAATCAAAAAAGATCTGCCGGCAATTTTCCTCTTTACGCCTTCGTATCTTTACGCAGTGCCGCAAAATCTGGGTGGCGCGGACATTAAAACGGTGGATACCGGCTCAGACAGATTCGCGACAATTTACGATTGGTATTTAGAAAGAACATATGTCTGGAAAATATTTAAGTAAATTATGGAACTATCCAAAAGAACAATTTTTGAAATGAAACCGGTTTTTAAAAATCGGGAATCTATAGAAAGCGACGCTGATATGTATTTAGTAGAAAGAGGCGTAAAAAATACTGAGGAATTAAGTTATGACCTCACGACCATCAAACCGATAAAAATTGGCATGGAGTTTGCAAAAACATTCGGGCATTATCATTCAAAATTAATTTTGCCGGAATTATACGAGGCTCTCTCGGGTTATGCTTATTCATTGATTCAAAGATATGAACATACTCCGAATAACATAAAAGAGGCATACATAATAGAAGCTGAAATAGGCTGGAAGATAATTGTTCCGCCAGGATTTGGACACGTGAGTATAAATATTGGAGATGATGAGCTAAAACTTGCGAATTGGGTTGGGTCGGTAATTCGTGATTATGATCCTTTCAAAAATTTAAGAGGCGCTTGCTATTATGTTCTGGATGCGGGAGAATCTATAGAATTCAAGAAGAACTTAAATTATAAGTCAGTCCCAGAAATTAAAAAATTAAAACTCCGAGATATTCCTGAGCTGGGCATTTATAATGACGCCTCGCGCCCAATTTCAGATATTCCGGCTAAAAAACTGGACTGGCTCGCGCATCCGGAAAAATACGAAAAATCATTAACAATCAAAAATTTATATAGGGAAATTTAATCGAGGGCAGGTGGTGAAACGGCAGACACGTACGCTTCAGGAGCGTATGCCGAAAGGCGTGGGGGTTCAAATCCCCCCCTGCCCATAAAATTATTATCAGCTAATATTATTAAAATTAAATAAAAAAATATGTCAGATAGTAGAATTTTGCATCATCCCGCCTTGTGGGATAAATCTAATACCTGGCCATATACAAATAATTTATATATATTAAAAGTCGATAAGTTTAATAAAATTATTATTAATTAATGCAAAATTTCACTACCTGATATGCCGCCAAGACAAGAACATCATCAAAGAACTAGAATTAGAACTCTGCACGGCGCAGGGACGGTTACGCGCCGCACCTCCGCTTCGGAGCGCAAATTTCGCAAAGAAGGGTCGCTTACAGGCCACGAAGCGCACGGCCACGCCAAGGCCTTGAAGCACGACACGGTTTACTATGTTCCCTTGGGAGGATTGGAAGAAGTCGGCCGCAACTGCTCGTTTTTTGAATACAACGATGAAATTGTAATCATTGACATGGGCATACAATTCCCCGAAGAAGAAACTCCAGGCGTGGATTGGATTATCCCTAACACGAGTTATCTTGAGAAAAAAAAGAAAAATATCAGAGGACTTTTGATAACCCACGGGCACTATGACCACTTCGGCGCGATTCCCTACGTTTTGGAACGGCTCGGTAATCCGACCATCTATGGCACGCGACTGATCAGAGAAATAATTCAAAAACGTTTAAGCGAAACGCCCAACGTTCCGAAGATGCACTTCATAGAAATTAAAAATCACGACACCGTAAAACTTTCCGAACATTTTACCGCGGAATTTTTCGGTGTAAGCCATACCGTGCCCGACACCACTGGCGTCGCGCTCCACACGCCCGCCGGTGTCATGGTGCACTTTGCCGATTTCCGGCTTGATTACGACCAAGAAGACACAGTCCAAAACCTCCAGGAGTTTGAACGGCTCTCCAAGCTCGGCATCCATTCGCTGTTTTTGGACAGCACCAACGCGGACTTTGAAGGCCATTCGGTGTCGGAAAAATTGGTTGAAGCCAATCTTGAAAAAACATTTTTAGCTGCCGAGGGCCGCATCATTCTCTCCACCTTTGCCTCAATGATCACCCGCATGGCGGAAATCGTAAAAATTGCCGAAAAAATCGGACGCAAAGTCGTCATCAACGGCAGGAGCATGAAGGATAATTTGGAGATAGCGAAACAACTCGGGTATATCAAATACAAGCCGGACACGCTCGTGCGAATTGAGGAGCTCCACAAGCACAAAGACAACAAAATTCTTATTCTTTCCACCGGCGCTCAAGGCCAGAAAAGCGCCGGCCTGATGCGTATCGCGAACGGCGAACATAAGCAAATCCATATTAAGCCCGGCGACACGCTTATTTTTTCGTCCTCGGTTATTCCCGGCAATGAACGCGGCGTGCAAACGCTCAAAGATAATTTCGCGCGCCAGGGCGCAGTCGTTATCACCAATAATGACTTAGACATTCATTCATCGGGCCACGCCCCGGGCGATGACCTGACAATGATCGCGAAAATTTGCAAGCCAAAATTTATTATTCCGATTCACGGCTTCTATTTCAAACGCGCGGCCAATATTCAGAATATGAAAAAAATAGGAATCGGCAAAGAACGCGTCATCTTGATGGACAACGGCCAGGTGGCCGAGTTAAGCCGAGACAACATAGTGGTCACCGACAAAACCGTTGATGCTTTTTATGTTTTGGTGGACGGCTTGGGCGTGGGAGACGTAAAAGAAGTCGTGTTGCGGGACCGCCAAATGCTTTCTCAAGATGGAATATTTGTAATGATCGCGGCAGTGGACGCTCAAACAGGAAAAGTCAAAGGTTCGCCGGATATTATCTCGCGAGGATTTATTTATTTAAAAGAATCTCATGAGCTTCTCGCGCAATCGCGGCATCTGGTGCGAAGAGTGATAGAAGAATCCACCACCAAAATGCACCCAATTAATTGGACACATGTTCGCGACAACGTCCGCGAAAAACTCGGCTCATTCCTTTTCCAAAAGACAAAAAGAAGGCCTATGGTACTGCCTGTAATTATTGAAGTGTAAAAAAGCAAACAACAATAAAAAAACCGGGGTAATTCCGGTTTGGCAGCTTTATAAATTATCATTCGTATGTCTTGCTTATCTCTACGCCGAGCTTGGAAGCGATTTTTTCTGCCAACTCCAATGCATCTTTTTCTAGCATGTAGCCACCGTAGTTGAAACGGCTTGCAGATTTTTCATCATAAAATTCTATGCCAAAAAGTTTAAGTTTCAGCCAATAAGAGTTTGGCTTAGGCTCTTCCGCGCGATTAATCATTACTGTTATTTCTTGGTCTGCCATTTTATGTCCTCCTTTTCTGCTTTAAATCTAATTTGAACCTAACATGTCTATACTAATATGTCAAACCAAAAGTCAAGGCACCTGCCCGACTTACCCCGTTAGCACTCGGCGCATTTCGGGGTGGCTTTTTCGGTCGCTATTGCAGTGTAATCCGCAAATGCTATACTATAGCCATGACCACTTTGGCGCTACAAAAAGAAATAATAGAACTCAAAGCAAAATTGTCACTTTAATACAAGCCAGTCTTTGTGCGCTCTATGCTGCGTCGCGCAGCCGAAAAACCAAAACTGGTGTTTGAGTATAAAAAGCGCAGAGATTTGTTAAAGCAACTTCACGCCAGATAAATGCGGGTAATTTACGATCAGAAATTTCTAAAAGAGTTAGAAAAAACGCCGAGCGAAGTTCAAAATAAAGCCGACGCATTGCTTGAGCCGCTGAAAGACGAACCATTCCATCCGCTGCTTCACACTAAAAAATTAAAAGGCCCGCTTTACGGCCTTTATTCTTTTCGCGTTCTAGAATACCGTGTTATTTTTGAGGTCGAAAAACCGGACGTAGTTCGCCTCTTGGCTATCCGCCACAGAAAAGATGTTTATAAATATAAAAGATAACCAAGCGCCGCCCGATGGTCTTGCCTGCGATAATCGAAGTTTAACCGAATTTATTCTGTTCCTTGCTGATTTAAAACCGATGCGGTATCCTTATTATAATGCGAATTATTGTTGCAACTTCAAGTCCGCGCAAATTAGCATCGGTTAAAAAGATAGTCACGCAAATCTTAGGAAAAGAATCTATCGTAGAAGGACAAACAACGGAGTCGTCAAAGGTGAATACTCCTTGGGATGAACAAACACTTATAGAAGCGCGCGAAAGAGCCAAAAGTATCAAATCTATTCAAGGTGATTTATGGGTAGGTTTGAAAAGTGGGCTTGTAGATCGATATGGTGATATCTACGAAGAAGCGTGGGTTTGTGTTCTTGATCAAAATAATAAAAAGTTTCTTGGGTATTCAAGCGGTTTGAAAGTGCCTAATAGACTCCTGGACAAAATGAAGCAATCTAATATTGGACATAGCGACGCGCTTGATTTGCTCGCAAAGGGCAAGGGAGCCGATGCAAAAGAAACATGGGGCGCTTACTCCGGCGGGAACATTCTTCGAGAAGTAAGCCTTGAAGAGGCTCTTCGAAATGCTTTGATACAAGCGTTCCCATCTAGTTTGAGTTTATATTGATGCAATATTGTAATAAGTTGAGATGGTACTGCCTGTAATTATTGATGTGTAACGCTTTTTGTTGTAGAATTAAATCTATGGCGAAAGAAGTAATAGTCAGCGCAATTCAAGCTTCAGGAAATGTACACATCGGCAATTATATTGGCGCAATACAACAATTCGTAAAATTGCAAGATAAATATCAAGGCTATTTCTTTATTGCTGATTTACATGCATTAACAGAACCTCAAGACCCGGAAAAATTACGAAAACAAATATTAGATTCAGCGGCGCTCTACATGGCCTGCGGGCTTGATCCTAAAGAAGCTGTTATATTTATTCAATCTCAAGTTCCGGAACATACCGAGTTGGGTTGGATTTTAAACACCATAACTCCCCTAGGAGAATTGGAACGTATGACGCAATTTAAAGATAAAAGCAAAAAGCGGAAGAATATTTTGGCTGGGCTTTTAAACTATCCGACTCTCATGGCAGCGGATATTCTGCTTTACGACGCTGACCTTGTGCCGGTTGGCAAAGATCAATCGCAGCACTTGGAATTTACCCGAACCGTAGCAAGGAAATTCAACTCGAAATTTGGAGTAACATTTAAAGAACCCCGGGCCTTACTGAAAAAAGAGGGGGCGCTCATTATGGGGTTAGATAATCCATCCAACAAAATGGCAAAATCCGCCCAGAGCCCAAATAATTATATAGCTATACTGGACGAA
>Ga0076139_111_pt1 | contig 14691 bp, 17 predicted proteins | sample RifGroC2_FD_67725 | JGI IMG/M metagenome (GOLD analysis project Ga0076139, IMG submission 67725) | Parcubacteria (Giovannonibacteria) bacterium GW2011_GWC2_43_8 | reverse complement strand
CCCAGCCATATGCCGAAGTCTGCGTTTATCCATGAGCCCGCGTGAAGCCGGTTCAGATTGCCGCCCGGTCCGTGTTCATTGATGAACTCATTGAATGTAACGGTCTTGAACCTGTTGTCATTGCTCAATGCCCTGTATAATCCCCTTAGAAAATCCTGCCCGTCATTTTTATAATATTCCCAGCAGTTTTCTCCGTCGAGTATGATCGAAACTACTTGCGCCCTGTCCCTTGGTAAAGAGTTTCTTGTCTGTATAAGTTTTCCCATAAAGTCGTCAACCGCTTTTTTTGCGTCCCACCCTGAATAAACAAACCCGATGAGGTCTGAAAGCCTGTGGTCCCTGAAAAAAATTGATACATCACTGAACTGGTGGGGCCTGTAGAGGGTGGGGCCGTCCGTAAGGTTCCCTTCAGGGCTTCTCAGTGGCCTTTCCAGGGACCTGGCGAGCACTTCCTCGTCAGTCGCCACCCATCGAATCCCTTCGGCCCTTATTGCCCGCACAACGTCTTCGCTCACAGACCCCTCTGATGGCCACATTCCCGAAGGTCTGTACCCGAAGATTTTATCGAAATAGGCGATTGCCATTTTAATCTGGTTCACTGCATCTTCAGGATGGGAGAACCTTCTTTTAGGCAGGTTCACGTGAGGCATCGCGACCCTCGCAGAATCGGTATTCCAGAGGAGGGGGAGTATCGGATGATAAAAAGGCGTCACCGAGAGTTCGATCTGTCCGGACTGGGCCATCTTTTTATATTGAGGAATAATATCCTTCAGTATCCCGAGCTGTTTCTGCATCAGTGTCCGTTTCTCTTCGTCGTTGAAGTCTTTCCCCTTGGTTATAAGGCCCTTGAGAAAGGGGTCGTTGTCCCTGAACATAGGGTCAATCCAGCTAAGATTAAAAAGCACCTGCAGGTCCATTATGTCACTGTCATTAAAATATTTGGAGACCCTCACGATATCACTCTTTGTGAACCTGAAACCTCTTTTTGTGAGGAGTTCGTAATACCTCGGGAAAGGCTTTATCATGTTGTCCCAGTTTGCGAGGAAGAAGTTTTCTATGATGAACAGCTTTTCGGTTTCCATGAGATCAGATGGGTCCTTCAGTGTCAGCTCAAGATATTTGTCTGTTGCATTGTTATCAACATAGTCTATAAGCTGTTCGATCAGGGAAGGGACAAGGTTGATGGTCTGATGGATATCGGGGAATTCTTCGAGTATCTTTACCATGTCGAGGTAGTCTTTGGCGCCGTGGAGCCTGACCCAGGGAAGCCTGTATATGCCTGTAAAGGGGTCCTTGTAATACGGCTGGTGCATATGCCAGAGGAAGGCGACGTATAGGGGTCTATCTGCCATCGTCTTTGAACTGGAATATATACTCGTCCGGTCTTGCCAGTCCGTATTCTTCTCTTGCGTGTTTCTCGATATAAAACGGGTCCTGCTTTAAGGCGGTAACCTGGGTCTTTAAAGTCCTGTTATCTTTCTCGAGGGTCTTTATCTCTGTCTCAAGCCTGTTCCTGGCTTTATTGAGCTGGTAATATTTTATGAACCCCATCTTTCCGAAGACAAGGTTTGTCCCTGTATATCTTCTCACAAATACTACTATTGCAACCGGAACGAAGAAATACATGTTGCGCAAAGAGTTTAAGGAGAATACGGCTAAAGCTACTGCCAGGCCTGCATAGAACAAATTTAACTTCCTAAAAAAACCAAGGCACATAAAAACTCCTGAACCGGTTAAGGCGATCTATATGTCCAGCTGGGTTGCTGGCACAAAAAATTGGCGCGCCGAATTGGTTGACTTAATTAAAAAAACAGAATTAAACAGCGTCGTGATTGATGTTAAAGATTACAGCGGGCGAATTTCGTTTGACACCGGCGATCCGACCATTAAAGAAATTGGCTCCGAAGAGATTCGCGTCAAAGACATGCGCGAATTCATCGAGGAATTGCACGACGCGGAAATTTATGCTATCGCGCGGATCACTGTGTTTCAGGATCCATATTATTCAAAAAAACATCTTAATATCTCCGTTCAAAAAAAGAACGGAACATTATGGAAAGACCGCAAAGGTCTTTCTTACATTGATCCCGGCGCAAGGGAATATTGGGATTATATTATTGAGGTCGCGCGGGCGTCGGAGGCCGCCGGTTTTGACGAATTGAATTTTGATTACATACGCTTTCCGTCTGATGGAAATATGTCGGATATTGCTTATCCGGTTTCCGGAGAGCGCGCAAAAAACAAGCCCGCGGTGCTGGATGATTTTTTCGCATATCTTGATGAAAGCCTTTCGGATCTTCCGGTTCCGATCTCGGCAGACGTTTTTGGGATGACGACAACGAACACGGATGATCTGAATATCGGGCAGGTTTTGGAGCCCATCGCAAAATATTTTGATTATGTGGCGCCGATGGTTTATCCGTCGCATTACCCGGCGACATTCCTGGGTTTCAAAAATCCCGCCGCGCATCCTTATGAAATAGTGCTTTTTGCGATGAACGAGGGGGTCAAGCGTCTGCAGGCCCCGACCTCAACTCCTACGAAACTGCGCCCCTGGCTGCAGGATTTTGATCTAGGGATCGACTACGGAGTTACTGAAGTTAATGCGCAAAAAAAGGCGGTTTATGATTCGGGTCTTACCTCCTGGATGTCCTGGGATGCCTCAAATAAATATACCAGGGGGGCGTATTAATTTGGTTAATGCTGCCGGATAAGTTATTATAAAAACATGCTCCCAAAGAAGATTTTAAATGAGATTGTGTTTAAAATAAAAGAGGAAAAATCAACCGGGACATTTAAGATTAGGGTTGGGAAATAAATACAAACTTGTTAAATTTGTTTTTCTATAATGTTTCCGAATAAATCCAAGTAAGAGAGTTTTTCTTCGTTTATAAGAAAGGGAAGCAGCCTGGCTTTAAAACTTGCCAAATTCGGCTTAACATTTTTTTCAAATATTTTCAGCAGTTTCTTAAAAGCCTCTGCCCCATTTTCTATATCGATACCATGCAATATCTCATCATTCGGGCGGATATTTTGGGATAAAAACCAAATAACATCGTAAAAATCTCTTGGCTGGAGATCTTTTCTTTGGAAAATCGCCCTCATTTTTTGCGCCAAAAGAATATCCATTGTATTGGTGACAACATTTTGTACGAAGCCAAAACGCGTAATCGGCACAAGTTCTGTCACCGGTTTTTGTTTGGGCGTCGTATAGTTGATTTTGATTGATAATTTTTCGTCTTGATGCGCGCTTATTTTGAGTTCAAAAAGCAGTTTTTCAAATTTTATGTCTCCGATGCCCGAGCCGCTTTTGTTTTTTATTGTGCAATAAGCCTCAAAACCCTCACGATTTAATTGAGAGGATATGTCTTGAAACAAAATTTCTATTTGTTTAGAGGTTAGGTTCAGATTATCAAAATCAAGATCTTCGGAGAAACGGTCAAGCCCGCGAAGCAACCTCAAACTTGTTCCGCCTATGAATGAAATTTTAGAAGCCCCTTCTTTGCCGTATAAATAAGCTATAATTCTAGTTTGGAGATATTCCCTGATAAGCGCCCGGTTTTTGTTGGCAGGGATGTTTAGTCTCTTGCCTTCCTCCCCCAATGTTTTTAGAAAAAATTCATTTAACATGTTTTTGAGTCAAAGCGCATATTAGCTCGTGAAATGTTTTTATTTTTGGAGAGACTAACTTGCCCCATTTGCATAATTGATCGGCACGAAAAGTTTTTGGCAGAGACAATCGCATTTCTTCCAAAAACGCCGCGGCGTTTTTAACTTTTTTGGCGCGGAAATAAAAATAATCAAAAAGCGCTTTTTCCGGAGACGCAATGCGATAAGAATAATGGCGATATGCAGACGAACTTCCCCCGACGGTATTGAAACCGAAAAAAAGTTCCGGTTTTACGTGATGATAAAAAAAAGAGCCATGACTTTTTACGCGAAAAATTTTTGTTTTTGGAAGAGCAACCGAAGTTGTAGAAAAAGGAATATCAGGGATTATGCCGTAAGCATTAAGCGCGCTTTCCAGTGAAATATAAGACGGTCCGTAGAGAAAGCTTGCCAAAATAAATGGATCGCTAATCTCGGCTTCGGCGAGACGGTATGCGCCTTTGGATATGCGTTCAAGATAACCTTTTTTTATCCAGAGATTAAGCTGGTTTAGCGTGCTTTTTCTATGAGCTTTGGGGAACCACTTAAACACATCCTCAACCTTGAAAAGCGGGTAATTTTGGGCTTTTTTGCGTAATGATAAGTAATCCATAGCTTATTTCCGATAATCACTATATTTCATTATTATAAGAAACGTATCTAAAAAGCAAATCCCTGTGCCTGTGGATAAATTTCGCTTTCGCCTCTCTGAGAACGGAGATAGATTTTTCTATAAGGTTATCCTGAATATGACATATATTATTACGTTATAAGGTGAGGCCATATTTTTGAGAGTAAATTTAATGCTAACTTATCCACAGATAGTTGTCTAGACAAACGGAGCCTCCTTAGCGGATAATGTAAATAATGGTTGACATAGGGATGGATAATGGGATAAATAACACGGAACAGGCCAAAGACCTCCTAATTTATTATGTTGTTTTAGCGGCGGCGGCTATTTTAGTTTTGGTTTGGTATTTTTTTGTTTACCCCAACCGCAATCTTCCCGCCAAGCCATCTGTCAAACCTGGGCAGAATCTTGTAAAAGTCCGCGATGATTTAGTCGGCAGTTATAACGATTCGGCAAACAAATTATCTCCGACGCAATTAAAAACCGTTCAAAAATCGCTTCAAAAAAGCGCCTCCAACTCATCAAACCAACTCACCAACACCCAGCTGGAAGATACAGCGAATAGTTTAAAAAATGCGCCTAAATTCAGCGATTTTTAGCTTAAAAATAAATAATTTGGTCGTTTTTATTAACAATTAAAAATATAATTCAACAAAATATGAAAATCTCAAAAGAAATTTTAAAAATCACGGTACTCGGAGGGCTTTTGCTGGTAGTACAGGTGTTTGCTTTTACAGAACCATCAGTTGCTCCGCCCGGAGACAATGTTCCTGCTCCGCTTAATGTCGGCAATAAATGGCAGGATAAGGCTCAAGGATTAGGCTTAGCCGGACTTAGCACGCAGGGCTTAACGGCGTTGGCGACTAATGCGGCTTACAATGTCGGCGTTGGAACTATAAGCCCAGCTCAAAAGCTTCACGTTGTCGGAGGCAAGGCCCAAGCGGACGATTTTTGTTTAAATAGCGATCCCTCAACTTGTTTGAGCGCGTTTTATGGTCCGAAGCTCTGTATAATTGCAGAAGAGGCTTCTGTATCAGAAGGCGGCACTGAAATAATCATTGATGATTATCAGCCGGCACCGAATTTTTGGACGCCGAACCATTGTGTTAAGTTTATACAAAGCATTATGAAGGAACGATATGCTTTGGGTTGCTTGCAGTCCGACGGTAGAGTAAGCTATAGCGTAGATGTTTTTGATAGAATTCAATTTGGGAAAGCAAGCCCTCCATATAAGAGCACCGGCATTCCCAGCCCCAATTGCGGATGGTAAGTGTAATGGTGAAATCCAAGCATATTTATAGATTTGAGTTTTAATGAAAATAAATTATAAAATTTTTAGTTATGGAATTGCCGCGATTTTCATAGTGTTCGTCGCGGTTTTAATGGCAAGTCATTTTAATGTAAAAAAAGTCAGAGCTAGTGTCGCCGACAATCTTTCCGGCTGGGCTTGGTCCGAAACGATCGGCTGGATACATTTTAATGACGCAAATTACGGTGTAAATGTCGCCGCCAATGGCGCGATGTCCGGCTATGCGTGGTCTGAAAATATCGGATGGATAAGTTTTAATGAAAATTCGGGATGTCCTTCCGCGCCTTGCCAACCAAAAATGAACCCAGGCAATGGAGAAGTTTCCGGTTGGGCTAAAGCTCCGGCGGCGGACGGCAACGGCTGGGATGGCTGGATTCATCTTCGGGGTTCAAATTACGGCGTTTCAGTTTCTGGTTGCGATTGGGATGGATACGCATGGGGGTCGGATGTCGTCGGTTGGATTCATTTTAAAGGAACTGGGTATGGAGTAGTAGGAAGCGGGAACGCTTGCCAATCTACACCTCCTCCCGCTGGTTTCTCCTGCAACTCTCAAAACCAATGCGTGTTTGGCGGCGGAGGAACAAGCTGTTTAACTGGCGCCGGCTGTCCCGGAGGAGGCGGAGGCGGAGGTTGCGTTGGCAATTGCGGAGGAGGCGGCGACGGAGGAGGAGGCGGAGGCAATGGCGCTCCATCCGTTTCTCAACTAAGCGCTGATACCAGTTTCTTCTGCCCTTCCAATCAGGTTGAGCTTAAATGGAATTATTCAGACCCCAACAACGACCCACAGAACGCTTTCCGCCTGCAGGTTGATAACAACTCCGGTTTTTCCTCAATGTTAATCGACGCCTATAAGGACACCAGCGATCATCTTTACATTATTCCTCCCAACGTTCTAGCTTTTGGGACAACCTATTATTTCGTGGTTTCCGTAAAAGATTCCACAGGAGCTTGGTCCAACTGGTCTTCCGCTGCTTCTTTTTACACTCCCTCAAGTTGCGCGCCCGTTTCTGATTTCGGCTTGAATAAATCAAAAGACATTTCGGTAAATGTAACCGGTTCCGGGAATTCAACCAGCAACGCTTCTCAAATTACCGTAACTCCTTTTAGCGGATTTGCCGCGGCTGTAAATCTCTTAGCTATATCCATTTCACCAAACCTGCCGGGCATTTCCTACAGTCTCAATCCTCCCACTCTCAACCAAACCCAATATTCTTCCGGTTCTGCTTTTCAAGCCACAATTCCAGGTTCAACTATTCCCGGAAACTACACTATTACTATCCAAGGCGTGGGCGGAGGGTTTACTAGAACAGTGAATGTCATACTCAAAGTAAATTCCATCAGCTCCGTGATTAGGGAGATTTGATATGGATCAAAAAACACTTATTCCGGGAGCGATTATTTTGGCTGGGGTAGTTATCGCCGGCGCGGTTTTATATACGAAACTTCCTCCCGCGCCCGGGACCCCGCTTAGCGGGGTTGGGGACTCAACACCCGGTGTTGAGGAGGGCGCGGCATCAGATGCCCTAAAAATCCGCCAAAATGATTTTGTTTTGGGAAACCCGACGGCCAAAGTTGTTTTAATTGAATACGGCGATTTTCAATGCCCGTTTTGCGGAAGGTTTTTCCAAACCGCGGAGAAACAGATTATAGAAACATATGTTAAAACGGGCAAAGCCGTATTTCTGTGGCGCGATTTCGCGTTTTTAGGAGGAGAATCATTTAGAGCCGCTGAAGCCGCAAGGTGCGCGGGAGAGCAAAACAAGTTTTGGGAATATCATGATTATTTATTTAATCGTCAAAACGGCGAAAACGAAGGCGCGTTTGCCGACGCTAATCTAAAAAGGTTTGCAGGCGAGATTGGTTTAAATCAAACAACTTTTAATGCCTGCTTTGATTCCGGAAAATATAAAAAAGCGGTTGAAGACGCAACAACAGAAGGAAAATCTTTGGGCGTCAACGGCACACCGGCGACATTTGTAAACGGCCAAATGATTTCCGGCGCTCAGCCGTTTTCAGTGTTTCAGAAAGTAATTGATGAAGAGCTCAAAAAATAATTATGGACGGAACGAGCTTATCAAAAAAAGAACGGCGTGAAATGAGGCGGCAGGAAAAGCAATCAGCCCAAGTTTCAGGAGCTCGCTCAAAGATAATTAAAAAAATAGCCGGCTGGGTTTTGGCGATTATTATTGCCGCCGCTCTGGGGTATGTCGGATATGTTTATCTTTTTAAAGATTCGGCTATTTCAGAAATAGGCCAATCCTACACTATTGAAGGCAGAGAACATGTTGCGGACGGCGCTAAAAGTGAATATCACACCAATCCGCCCTCTTCCGGACCGCATTACGGAAGTCCGGCTGAGTGGGGAGTGTATGATAAGCCGTTGCAAGATGAGCAAGTAGTGCATAATTTGGAGCATGGCGGCGTTTGGATTTCTTATAAACCAACAATTTCTGATACCGCGAAAGATAAATTAAAAACTATCGCCAAAAGCTATAGAAGTAAAGTTATTTTAACTCCTCGCGAAGCTAATGATAAAGATATCGCTTTAGTAAGCTGGGGGAGGGCATACAAATTCAATCTAAATCCAGACGGTACATTTGATGAAAGCTCGGTCAATAATTTTATTAAAAAATATAAAAACACCGGGCCGGAAGTAGTACCTGATTAATATGCCTTACGACGTCATTATTATTGGCGGGGGCCCCGCCGGAGCGGCCGCCGCGGTTTATTCCGCAAGGAAAAGGTTAAAAACACTTTTAATAACCGAATCATTCGGCGGGCAATCAATTGTTTCCGATGATATTCAAAATTGGATAGGGGAGCCGCACATTTCAGGATTTGATTTGGCGCAAAAATTGGAAGAACACGCGCGGTCTTTCGGTGACGCGGTGGAAATTAAAATGCCGGAACGCGTCGTGGAAATAAAAAGTATCAAATGCAGTGAAAATAGGATTTGCGATTTTGAAGTTAAAACCGAACAAGGCAATGTTTATGAAGGAAAAGCCCTGATTTTGGCGATTGGCGCGAGAAGAAAAAAATTAGGGATTCCGGGAGAAGAAAAATTTAACGGCAAGGGCGTTGCCTATTGCTCAACTTGCGATGCTCCGCTTTTTTCTGATAAAAAAGTGGCGGTTGTCGGCGGAGGGAACGCCGGCTTGGAAGCGGTGGTGGATCTTTTTCCGTACGCGTCAGGGGTTTATTTATTCAACCGAGGAGATAGTCTAAAAGGCGATCCGGTCGAACAGGAGGAGATTAAAAATAATCCAAAACTTAAAGAGATAATTTTTAACGCCGAAATACTTGAGATTTTAGGCGAAGGATTTGTAAACGGTATCAAATATAAAAATATAAAAACCAGCGAAGAAAAAGTTTTACCGGTTGAAGGCGTTTTTGTGGAGATCGGTTCAGAGCCGAATTCGGAAATAGTCAAAAATTTGGTGAATTTGGACAAATGGGGGCAGGTGATAATTGATGCTAAACATGCTTCAACTTCGCATCCGGGGATTTTTGCCGCCGGCGATATTACAGATGATCCTTACAAACAAAATAATATTTCTGCCGGCGATGCGGTCAAGGCGGCTCTAGCTGCGTATAACTATTTGCTTAAGCGCGAAAAACGCTCTCCTGCTGCTGGGTAATTCGCCTCAAGGCGGAGCAAGTTATGTTATAATAATCTCATGGTAAAAATCGCGATTAATGGGTTTGGAAGGATTGGCAGGTCGTTTTTTAGGGCGGCTTACGGCCAAAAGGACTTTGATATTATTGCCGTAAACGACCTTGCTGACGAAAAAACGCTCGCTTATTTGCTGAAATATGATTCTGTTTACGGCCGTTATTTAAAAAAGCCGAAAGGAGTTCAATTTTTAGTGGAAAAAGACCCAATAAAATTCCCGTGGAAAAAATTGGGTGCGGATATTGTGGTTGAATCAACTGGTTTTTTTACGAGCGCGGAGAAAGCAAAAACGCATATTACCGCGGGCGCAAAGAGAGTAGTGATTACGGCTCCTGCCGGAGATGATGTTGTGACTGCTCTCGTTGGCGTGAATGACGATAGATTTTCAACAAAAAATCCTATCACTTGCAACGCTTCCTGTACGACGAACTCCGTAGCGCCGGTTATGAAAATTTTGCTGGAGAATTTTGGAATAAAAAAAGCAGTAATGACCACGGTCCATGGCTACACCGCGACGCAAAAATTGGTTGACGGGCCGGATGAAAAGGATCCGCGGAGGGGCAGAGCCGCCGCGGCAAATATTGTACCTTCCACAACCGGCGCTGCTGAGGCGGTAATCCAATCTATTCCGGAACTTGAAGGAAAATTTCAGGCGGAATCCATCCGAGTGCCGACAATTACTGGTTCCATCAGTATTACTTCCGCATTTGTTGAAAAATCAACCACGTGCGAAGAAGTAAACGAAGTTTTCAAAAAAGCGGCGAAAAACCAGCGCTGGGCAAAAGTTTTAAAAGTTACCGAAGATCCAATTGTTTCCTCGGACATAGTAGGCGAGCCATACGGCGCGATTGTTGATTTATCTTTAACCCAAGTTCTAGGTGGCGACTTAGTGAAAGTTTTCTCTTGGTACGACAACGAAGCCGGCTATACGGCGACGTTAGTGGAGCATGTAAGAAGGGTTGCGGATATGTTAATATAAATATATGCCTAAAGAAGTAACAAACGAAGAATTAGCCCGAATGATTGCCGGTGGTTTTGATGATATGGGCAATCGTTTTGAAGCCACCGCTTCAAAGGCTGATTTTTTGAGTATTAAAACTAAGTTGAGCGAGCAGGATCAACATTTTAAACATTTAGACGGACGCTTAGATCATCTGGATGCTCGCATGGGCAGGATGGAAGCCGACCTTCATGAGATTAAGGGCAACATCGTTTATAAATTTGAATTTGAAGATCTTGCTGAGCGCGTAAAATATATTGAATCAAAACTAGGCATAGAAAGCGGAAAATGAAAATCTATATCGGAGCTGACCATGCGGGGTATGAGCTTAAAGAAACTTTAAAAAAGTTTCTTTTAGAGTTGGGGCATGAAGTTGAGGATAAAGGTGCGTTTAAATACGAGCCGGAAGATGATTATCCGGATTTTATTTTGCCGGTCGCTCGCGCGGTCGCGAACGATCCCGAGGCTTCTCGAGGGATAATTTTTGGCGGTTCTGGACAAGGCGAAGCGATGTGCGCGAACCGCGTAAAGGGCGCGCGCGCTTCGGTTTTTTACGGAGGAAATTTTGAAATTATTGAACTTTCAAGAAAACATAATGACGCGAATATTTTATCATTGGGTGCGCGATTTATTGATGATGAAATTGCCAAAAAAGCGGTTGAACTTTGGTTGAAAACTTCGTATGAAGGCGGAAGACACGAACGACGCATTGCCAAGATGGACCGGTAGCCATATAATAACCTTGTGCCAAGGTTTATTTTTGTAATAGGAGGTGTGATGTCCGGAATAGGCAAGGGCATCACTACAGCGTCTGTCGCTAAGATTTTAAAATCCAAAGGATTTCGCGCCACTTGCGTAAAGATAGACCCTTATCTCAATGTGGATGCCGGCACGATGAACCCCGTGGAGCACGGGGAAGTTTTTGTTACAGAAGACGGAATGGAGTGCGATCAGGACATCGGAAACTACGAAAGATTTTTGGACGAAAATATTCTTTCTTATAATTACATGACTTCCGGGTCGGTCTATCTTTCGGTAATAGAGAAGGAACGCGCTTTGGGATTCGGCGGAAAATGCGTGGAAACTGTGCCTCATATTCCAGAGGAAGTAATACGGCGGCTGTTGTTGGCCGGAAAAAAAGCGAAAGCAGATTTTGTTTTGGTTGAGATCGGCGGGACGGTGGGGGAATATCAAAATCTGGTGTATTTGGAAGCCGCGCGCATGTTGCGCCTTAAAAATCCGAAAAACGTCATATTTGTTTTGGTCAGCTATCTGCCAGTGCCGAAGCAAATCGGGGAGATGAAGACCAAGCCGACGCAATACGCGGTGCGCTCTTTAAACGCGGCCGGCATCCAGCCGGATTTTATTATAGCGAGGTCCGAATTGCTCTTAGACGAACCGCGGAAAAGAAAGCTTTCTATTTTTTGCAATGTCGGCCCGAGAGATATTATTTCCGCTCCCGATATTGAGAATATTTATCAGGTGCCGGTTAATTTTGAAAAGGATAAATTGGGTTTGAAAATTTTAGCCAAATTCGGCATAGACGGGAAAAAACGCGATCTAGCCGATTGGTCAAAAGTTCTACGCCGGGCGCTTTTTTCAAAAAAAGAAATAAAAATCGGCATTGTAGGCAAGTATTTCAACACCGGCAAATTTACTCTTTCCGATTCATATATTTCAGTAATTGAGGCGATTAAGCAGGCCAGCTGGCATCTGGGACTCTGTCCGAAAATTTTATGGCTGGATGCCGAGTCTTATGAAAAAGATTCCAGAAAAATGCGCAAGGAATTGCAGGAGCTTGATGGCATAGTTGTTCCAGGAGGTTTTGGAGAGCGAGGCGTGGAAGGAAAAATTAAAGCCGTAGAATTCGCGCGGAAAAACAACAAACCATACTTTGGCCTTTGCTATGGCATGCAGCTTGCGGTTATAGAATTTGCCAGAAATGTTGCTGGGATGCGGGGCGCGCACACTACCGAAGTAAATCCTCGGACAAAATATCCCGTGATCGATTTAATGCAGGAGCAAAAAGCGAAAATTTTCGCGAAAAAATTAGGCGGCACGATGCGTTTAGGCGCTTATGCCTGCCGTTTACTGGATAAAACAATCGCCAAAATGGCGTATGGCGAGCGCACAGTGTACGAACGCCACCGCCACAGGTACGAATTCAACAGCGCCTTGAGAAAGGTTTTGGAATCAAAAGGGCTTGTGGTCTCGGGCGTGAATCCGGAGAGCGGGCTGGTTGAAATTATAGAACTTAAAAACCATCCTTTTTTTCTCGGCACGCAATTTCATCCGGAATTTAAATCAAGATTTTTGAAACCCCATCCGTTATTTTCGGCTTTTGTTAAAGCGGCATATAAAGTTAAACAGCAAAATAAGCATGGTTGAAATTATTCCTTCCGTTAATGTTTCTAATTTTGAGGAGCTTAAAGAACGGCTCAAGCTTGTTGAGCCGTTAACAAAATGGGCGCACCTGGATGTTTCGGACGGGGTTTTTACCAAGTATGTCAGCTGGCATGAGCCAAAGGATCTGGTAGGGTTTAAAACCAAATTGAAATTGGAAGTTCATTTGATGATTGACCAGCCGGAGCGCGAAATTGAAGAATGGCTGATAAAGCCAGTAAATCGCGTAATTTTTCACCAAGAAGCGACAAAAGAACACCAGTTTTTAATTAATAAAATTCATGAGGCAAAAAAAGAGGCGGGTATAGCTATAAAACCGGATACGCCGTGGCTTAAACTTTTTCCGTATATTAATAAAGTAGATATATTTCAGCTTTTGGCGGTGTCTCCGGGTCCCTCCGGACAGGAATTCAGCGAAGAAATTTTCCATAAAATTGGGCATATACGGCACGTCGCCCCGCACGCTATAATAGAAATTGACGGGGGAGTGAACAAATCCGTCGCCCGCCGCTGTATCACGGAGGGCGCCAAGCTCCTCGTCGCCGGCAGTTATTTATTTAATTCAAAAAACATTAAAAAAGCGATTGAGGAATTATCTGACAAAATTAAATAATTTTTATGCCTCACTTACACGACGATAAAATAAAGTTTTTGGAGGAAAAAGCGAGCGCTGTAAGGCAGTCGATTATTGAGATGTTGGTCGAAGCGGGGTCCGGGCATACTGCGGGGCCGTTAGGCATGGCTGATATTTTCACGGCGTTTTATTTTCATATTTTAAATCACGATCCGAAAAATCCGACGATGGAGGACCGCGATCGTTTGATTTTGTCCAACGGCCACATCTGCCCGGTCCAATACGCAACACTGGCCCATGCTGGCTACTTTCCGGTTGAAGAATTGAAAACTCTGCGAAAATTCGGTACGCGCCTGCAGGGGCATCCTCATCGCGATTCTTTGCCGGGCGTGGAAACAACATCAGGTCCATTGGGTTCCGGACTTGGACAGGCGGCTGGGTATGCTTACGGCGCCAAAATGGACGGTAAAAAATTCCGTGTTTATTGCTTGATGTCGGACGGCGAGCAAGACGCCGGGAACACCTGGGAGTCGGCGATGTTCGCAGGAAAATATAAATTGAATAATTTAACCGGCGTTATTGACCGCAATAATATCCAAATAGACGGAATGACGGAAGATATTATGCCGTTGGAAAACTTACGCGCGAAATACGAGGCTTTCAATTGGCATGTTTTAGAAATTGACGGTCATAATTTTGAAGAAATCGTGAATGCGGTTGAGGAAGCGAAAGCAATTTACGAAAAGCCGACTATGATTATCGCGCACACTATTCCCGGAAAAGGGGTTAAAGAAATAGAATTTGATTACAAGTGGCACGGAATCCCGCCGAATAAGGAACAAGCCACAAAATTTTTAGCGGAATTAAGAACATTAGGAGGCAAAATTAAAAGCGAACATGAATGATTATAAACCCAACAAAGAAGTGGCTTGCACCCAAGAAGCCAAACAATGCCCGGATGGCTCGTATGTCGGCCGGCAGGGTCCAAGTTGCGAGTTTAGGGAGTGTTCTAGTAAAAATCTATCGAAGTCCGACTTCGATATTTCTAATAATTCAGCTGAATACCGAATACGAAAAACCTTATCCTGCATTTGCTGACCAAATTTTCTCCACTTTTAAATTTATAAAATAACATGCCAATAAATCCAAATTTAAAATTAGTAGAAAATATTCTTGACCTCAAAACGATTGAGCAAGCGCCTACGCGGAAGGGATATGGGGAGGGTTTGCTTGAAGCGGGGGAGCAGAACGAAAAAGTTGTGGCGCTTTGCGCCGACCTGACCGAGTCCACCCAGATGCATCTTTTTACCAAGAAATTTCCGGAGCGTTTTATTCAGATGGGGGTTGCCGAGCAAAATTTAGCGGCAGTCGCCTCAGGCCTTGCGAATTATGGCAAGATTCCGTTTATTTCAAGCTATGCCATGTTTTCTCCGGGGAGAAATTGGGAGCAGAT
>Ga0076139_102_pt1 | contig 28984 bp, 41 predicted proteins | sample RifGroC2_FD_67725 | JGI IMG/M metagenome (GOLD analysis project Ga0076139, IMG submission 67725) | Parcubacteria (Giovannonibacteria) bacterium GW2011_GWC2_43_8 | reverse complement strand
TTTGCTTTTACCTCAAATGATCGCCAGTTTTTTCGCCAATTCCGCTAACATCGTGTTAAAAGTTGTTTCGTCTTTCGTAATTAATTTTTTCGCGAGTCCATGGCCTTACGCAGCGGCTTATTTTCTTTTGGTTTTTCTTTTCACTTATTTTTACACCGCCGTCACCTTTGACCCGCAATCGGTTTCCAAAAATCTCCAGCAAAGCGGAGCTTTTGTGCCTGGAATCCGCCCGGGAAATTCCACGGCCGAATTTTTAAGCAAAATCGTCACGCGCATAACTTTCGTTGGCGCTTTATTTTTGGGCGCGGTGGCGGTTTTGCCGCTTATCTGGAGCGCCATGACCGGCATTTCAACTCTCACTATAGGTGGGACCGCTTTGCTGATTGTGGTCTCCGTGGTTTTGGAAACCGCCAAACAGGTTGAAGGCCAGCTCTCATTGCGGAGCTATGACTAGGTGTTTATGATAAATCAACCCTACAATTTTACTTTTATTGGACGGTCCGGCTGCGGCAAAGGTGCCCAATCGGAACTTCTTAAAAAATTATTGGAGGGAAAAAATGGCCCCGGCAGCGCGCTTTATATTTATACTGGCGCGCGTTTAAGAGAGCTCGCAGGCCACTCGGAGTTTTTTACAGCGAGATTGTTGAATGAAAAAAGTTTAAAATCCGGTGAGCTAACCCCAAATTCTTTAGCTATTTGGGCCTACACGACCGAATTTATTCACGGAGTGACGGAAAACAACCACATTATTGTAGACGGTTCTCCGCGCGCGGCGCTGGAAGCGCAAACGCTGGATGAAATGTTTGATTTTTATGGCAGAGAAAACGTTTTTCATGTTTGGCTGAATGTGAGCGAGGCATGGGCAAACGCGCGCATGAAAGAAAGGGGGCGATTCGATGACAGTCCTGAGAGCATTAAACACCGTTTCGCTTATTATGAAAGAGAAGTTGTTCCGACAATTGAATTTTACAAAAAAGATAAAAAACACAAGCTTATAGAAATCAATGGCGAGCAGACGATAGAAAAGGTTCACGAAGATATTGTAAAAGCGGCGGGATTATGACCAGGTAGTGAAAAACTTGATCGCTTTTTTAAAATTTGTTTGCGATATGGGTTTACTGGGTTATATTGTAGTGGTAGGTGTTTAGCGATAGACTATTGAAAGCAATAAATTTTTAATCAAGTTTTTTACTACCTGGTATGATTATTAAAAATAAAAAAGAGCTGGAAATTTTGCGGGAAGGCGGCAAGAGACTTGCCGCCGTTTTAAACAAGGCAGCCAATAACGCGATAGAAGGCGTCACGACCAGGGAGTTGAATGATTTGGCGGAAAGTTTAATTTTAAAATCCGGAGGCGCGCCGTCTTTTAAAGGATATAAAGCGCAGGGAGCTCCGCATCCTTACCCGGATGCGCTTTGTGTTTCAATAAACGAAGAGGTGGTGCATGGGTTGCCGGCTGGTCGCAAATTAAAAAATGGCGATATCGTTGGGTTGGACATAGGTATGTGGTATGAAGGCCTATGCACTGATACGGCTCTTACTGTTTTGGTTGGCGGAGGGAAAAATAAATTAATTGATGCCACAAAAAAATCTCTGGAGCTGGGGATTGCCGAAGTCCGCGCCGGCGCGCATGCCGGCGATATTGGTTTTGCGATTCAAAAATATTTGAAGAGTGAGGGTTTTGGCGTAGTGCGAGAATTGGTTGGGCATGGCGTTGGAAGAGCGGTTCACGAAGACCCGGAAATCCCAAATTGGGGAAAACGCGGCGTCGGACCGGAACTGGTTGAAAATATGATTATTGCTTTAGAGCCTATGGCCACTGAAGGCGGATATAAAGTAAAACTTTCCAAAGACGGTTGGACATGGCTCACTTGCGACGGCTCCCGCTCCGCGCATTTTGAGCATACTTTGGTGGTGACAAAAGGCGGGGCGGAGGTATTGACTCTACTTTAGATTTTGCTAGTATTACCTTATGAGGAAAATTGATCTACAAAACGTGATTTGGAAAGAGGGCAAATATTATGTTGCCCAATGTTTGAATGTTGATGTTTCTAGTTTCGGCAAAACCAAAAAGGACGCTTTAGCCAACCTGCAAGAAGCCCTGGAACTTTATTTTGACGGAGCTAAAATATCAGATTTACTGAAAGTGGAGCAACCGACTATCGTGAAGCGCCAACTTCAGTATGCCTAAATTTTATTCTTCGGATTATATCATCAAGGTCCTTCGCAGGAAGGGCTTTGTTTTTGTTTCTCAAAAAGGAAGCCATATGAAATTTCAAAAAGCAAGTTTGCCATTGACTGTGATCGTTCCGGCTAACCGTAAAGAAATTCCTATTGGCACTTTCCGCTCGATTTTACGGCAATCAAAATTAAAAGATGAAGATTTTAAATAATTTCCTCGACAGCTGGACATGAGTAACTCGCGACGGCTCCCGCTCCGCCAATTTTGAACATACAGTTGTGGTAACAAAAACCGGCGCGGAAGTTTTGACTATGCTAAAATAAAAGCATGCCCAAACCGGATATATATTTGTCTGTTATAGTTCCTGCATATAATGAAGCGGAGAAACTGCCTAAAACTTTAAAGCGTTTTCAAGAGTATCTGTTTCAACAGGCCTACTCCTATGAAATTATTGTCGTAAACGACGGCGCGAGGGATAATACCGCCGATGTCGTAAGAAATATGGAGCGAGATATTAAAAATTTGCGTTTTATTGACCGCAAAAAAAATATGGGCAAGGGCTACACGGTGCGCGAGGGGATGCTAGCGGCTTACGGCAGAATTCGGCTTTTTGCCGACGCCGATAATGCCACCGATATTTCACATTTTGATAAAATGCGCCCGTTTTTTGACAAGGGTTTTGACGCGGTGATTTGCTCAAGAGACCCCAAAGACGCCCTAGGCGCCAAACAAGCTGTAGCGCAAGCGTGGTGGAAGCGCGCGCTCGGCAATATGGGCAATTTATATATTCAATGGATGGCGGTTCCGGGGATTTGGGACACTCAATGCGGTTTTAAAGCGTTTCGCGATTACGCCGCCGAAAAAATTTTTTCCGCGACAAAAATAAACAGATGGGCTTTTGACGTGGAAGTTCTGGCACTGGCCAAGCGCTTCGGATATAAAATTGGGATTATTCCGGCAAACTGGGTTAATGACCCGCGCTCTAGCGTAAAATTTATGGCGTATTTTCACACCCTTTGGGAGGTTTTTAAAATCAGGAGGTTGTTAAATAAATTAAAAATTTAAAATGAAAAGCACCATAGAATTTCGCAAAGATATTGTTTCGGGAGACTGGGTTTTGATTTCTACGGATATTCAAAAAAAACCGGTATTTTTTAAAAAAGTGGAAAGCAAGCCCCTTCCAAAATCAAAATGCCCTTTTGACGGAATCCAAAAATCAAAACAAGAGAAAGTTTTGCTGTGGATGCCAAAGCCCGGCGGGAAGGATTTGAAAGACTGGTGGATTCAGATTTTGCCGAATAAATATCCGGTCGTGGCAAGCTCCAGAATTTGTCCACCGCTTACAAAATACGGCATACATGAGAAAAAAATCGGCGTCGGCTTTCAAGAGGTAATTGTGACACGGTCGCACGAAAAACATTTTGGGCTGATGGCCAAAAATGAAATTGAGTTGGTTATTGAGGCATATCAGTCAAGATTTCAGGCGCTTTCCGCCGAACCTTGCGTTGATTATATTTTAATAATTCATAATCACGGCTCGCGCGCTGGCGCCACAGTGCCCCACCCGCATTCGCAGATTTTCGCAATTCCCATAATCCCGCCTGATGTTAAAAGAAGTTTGGAGGGTTCCAGAAAATATTTTCATGAAAATAAAAAATGCGTCCACTGCGCTATTTTAAAAGATGAATTAAAAGAAAAAGAGCGCGTTATTTATCAAAACAAGCTTTTTGTTGTTTTGGCTCCATACGCTTCGCGGGTGGCGTATGAAGTCAGAATTTTTCCTAAACTTCATGAGTCGCGCTTTGAGGCGATTGATCAGGCGCAAAGGAATGATTTAGCCGATGCCTTAAAAATAATACTCTCTAAAATCTTTAAAAAATTAAAAAATCCGGATTACAATATGTTTATCCACACCGCGCCTCCCAAGGAGCGCCACGCAGAGCATTATCATTGGCATTTGGAAATTTTGCCAAGAATTGCCACTTGGGGCGGGTTGGAATTGGGCGCGGGGATTGATGTTGTAAAAATCTCTCCCGAGGAAACCGCTAAATTTTTCAGACAATGAACCAACAAATATGAAACGACTCATTATTGCAAATTGGAAGATGGCGCCGCAAACTTCTCGCGAGGCATTGCGCCTTGCGCAAGGAATTGCGCGCGGAGTTAAAGGTGTAAAAAATGTCGAAGTTGTCTTGACCCCACCTTTTATTTATTTGCTATTGCTTAAACTTGGCCTGCCTCGCCTGACGCGAGTCAAGGCGGGCGCGCAAGATGTTTTTTGGGAAAAGAACGGGGCTTACACGGGAGAAATTTCGACCAATCAACTTAAAGCCTCTGGCGTAAGGTTGGTGATTGTGGGTCATTCCGAGCGTAGGGCGTTGTGGGAAACCAATGAAATCGTAAATAAAAAATTAAAAGCGGTTTTGGGCGCGGGTATGCGGGCAGTGCTTTGCGTGGGGGAAGCGGAAAAACAAAAAGAAGTAGCCTTTCCAAAAATAATCAGGGACGAACTTCATGAAGGACTTGCGCGCATTAAAAAGTCATTGTTCCGGAATTTGATTATTGCTTATGAACCGATTTGGGCGGTTGGAACGGGAAGGGCTGACACGCCAAAAAACGTTTACGAAATTACGACGATTATCCGCCGAGAGCTTTACCGCATGGTTGGAAAAAGAATCGCTTCCAAAATCCCTGTGCTTTACGGCGGATCGGTGGACGAAAAAAATGCCCATGCTTTCGTGAAAGACGGTGCTGTCGACGGCTTGCTGGTTGGCGGGGCGAGTCTCAACGCCAAAAAATTTATAAACATAGTGAAAGCGGTGTCTGAAGTATGAAAAGAATAATTTTGCGCGTTGATTTTAACTGGCCGTATGAATATCGGATTGAAAAAACACTTCCTACTATACGCGCTCTTTTGAAAAATGGCGCGGCGAGTGTTGTTTTAATCACGCATTGCGAAAAAGACGGCAAAATCCCGCATTTAAACGGCCTTTATAAATATTTAAAAAAGTTTTTCAAAAATATTTTGTTTGTTGAGGGGCCGATAAAAAAAATGCCGGAAGATTTTTTTAACCGGCACAAAAATCGCGTTGTGCTTTTGGATAATTTAAGATTTGGTTCAGGAGAAAAAAATAATAGTTTGGCGTTCGCGAAGGTCTTGGCTTCTTGGGGCGACTGTTATATAAATGACGCTTTTGCCGAATCCCATCGCAATTATGCTTCCATTGTTTTACTGCCCAAATTACTGCCTCACGAGACCGGAACGTTATTTAAAGAAGAAATTAAAAATCTTTCCAGATTTTTCAAGCCCCAGCATCCATTTTTGGTGATTATCGCCGGGAAAAAATTCGCGACCAAAGAACCATTGGTATCGCGATTTTTAAAATCGGCGGATGCGGTATTTATCGGGGGCGCCATCGGCAATACTTTTTTGGCTAGGCGCGGAATTAGCGCAGGAAAATCAAAAATTGAGAGCGTAAAAATTCCCAAAAGCGTTATTTGGAACAATAAAATTTTACTGCCCGAGGATTGGGCTATGCGTAACAGCTTGATTTTAGACGCTGGGCCGAAAACTGTAGAAATTTTGGGCGAGCTTGCCAAAGCGTCCAAGTTTGTTTTATGGAATGGGACTTTGGGCCTTTGCGAAAAAGGATTTGAATATGGCACAAAAACTTTTGCCAAAGAGTTGGGAAAATCCAAGGCTTATAAAGTTGTGGGCGGAGGAGATACCGTCGCGGCTATCCGGAAATTCAAGCTTGAAAAAAACTTTGATTTTATTTCAACGGGCGGCGGCGCCATGCTGGAATTTTTGGCGAAAGGAACCCTCCCGGGGATTGAAGCATTGAAGGAGAAATAAAGTGCTATACTGATTTAATCTTATGCGCTACGACAATGCGGAACATTTTAAAAAAGAGAATGGCTACGAGGTGGGTGGGACTTGGTACCCTAGAGTCACCAGAATTTTGGAAGTGAAAGCCAAGCCGGGGCTTCAAGTTTTTTTTAAAGAGATGGGAAGTTTTGATGCCGCGGAAGATGTAAAAAACAAGTCGGCCGAGGAAGGTTCCGCGGTTCACGAAGCTATTCAGAAACTTTTGGTGGGCAAAAAAGTAGCGGTGCCTCGCGAGATTGAGCCCTCCGTAAATAAATTTTTGGAATTTAACCAATTAAAACAGATTTATTTTCATCCAGAGTATGTTGAACGGAGAATTTGGTCCGGCCTTCATAAATACGCCGGAACGGTTGACGCGCTTGCGACCATAGACGGCAAATTCGGCGTTTTAGACATTAAAACCTCAACCGGATTTTTTCCGGAATATAATCTCCAGACCGCGGCTTATATTCAGGCGCTTCAGGAACTGGAAATTAAAAAATCGCTGGCGTTGCCGAAAGAAATTCAAACCAGATGGATTTTGAGAATCAACCAGCACAAAGTTTGTAAAAAATGCAATTCAACGCTCCGCGAAAAAGGAGGGAGAAGTAAAACGCGGAACGGAAAATCCAACGGTACGCCGCGCTGTATAGACGCCGAACATGATTGGGGCGAACCAGAGGGCGACGTGGAGCTCAAGGAATTTCCGTATTATTTCAAGGACGTTCGCGCTTTCTTAGCCGCCAAAATCCTCTGGGAATGGGACAATGATTACTGGCTCCGTCAGATCGGGTATTCAAGATGAAGAAAAATAAAGAAATCGTAGTTTTGTATCATAAAGGGTGCAAGGATGGCTTTGGCGCCGCTTGGGCAGCTTGGAGAAAATTTGGCGCGCGCGCGAAATATATCGGAGTCAATCATGGCGATAAATTACCTGCTGGTTTAGCAAGAAAAGAGGTTTATATGGTTGATTTTACATATTCAGCGAAAGAAATGCAGTGGCTTCTTAAGATTTGCAAAAAGGTTGTAGCTCTAGACCATCATGTTAGTTCGATGGCTGCTACAATGTTGGCGCATGATTATCGTTATAATGTTTCTCATTCCGGAGCGACTCTCGCATGGTTATATTTTTTCCCTAACAAAAAAACACCACAAATTCTTCGTTATTTAGAGGACACAGATATTTGGCGCTTTAAAATGCAGCATACTCGTGAGATCATTGCGAGCATTCATACCTATGGTCAAGATTTTCGCATTTGGAGTAAATTAGCCAAAGAGATTGAGAAATTTTCTACTAGAAAAATTCATATCATGCGCGGGAAAGCGATTCTTCAATACCAGGGGCAACTTATTAAAAAAGCCGTTGATGAAGCAGAAGAAGTATTGTTTTTAAAACATCGAGTTTTAGTTTCTAATTCCTCAGTATTAATAAGTGTTATTGGGCATAAACTTGCGCAAAAAAAGAAATCATTTGGGATTGTTTGGCGAAGGTCCAAAGGGCTCATTTTGGTAAGTCTTCGCTCAATTCCATCGTTTAATGTATCAAAAATTGCCGCGCATTTTGGCGGTGGTGGCCATAAAAATGCTGCTGCTTTCACCCTTTCTGGTCACAAATCATTACCATGGAAAAGAATCAAAAAATAGTTTTTATAATTCACGGCTGGTGGGGGTATCCGAAAGAAGGGTGGTTTCCTTGGCTTAAGAAAGAGCTTGAAAAAAGAGGGTTTGAGGTTTTTATTCCAAAAATGCCGGATACTGGCAAGCCAAAAATAGATAGATGGGTTGGAAAACTCGCTAAAATTGCGGGGAGGGTGGATAAAAATACATATTTTGTCGGACACAGCATTGGCGCGCAGGCGATTATGAGATATTTGGAAAAATTGCCAAAAAATAAAAAAATCGGCGGAGCTATTTTTGTTGCCGGGTGGTTTAAATTGACAAATTTAGAGCCCAAAGAGAAACCAATTGCGAAACCTTGGCTGGAAACGCCGTTGAATTTTAAGAAAATAAAAAAGACCGACAATAAATTCGTTGCGATATTCTCCGATAATGATTTATATGTGCCGCTTAAGATAAACAGCGATATTTTTAGAAAAAAGCTTGGAGCAAAAATTATTATTCAGCATAAAAAAGGCCACTTTTCCGGAAGCGACGGAATCAAAAAATTACCCATTGTTTTAAATGAGTTATTAAAAATGGCTAATAAATAAATTATGCCAAAAAAAGAATCTGAAAAACTGATTGTCTATACCGACGGGGGCTCGCGGGGGAATCCGGGGCCGGCGGCGCTTGGGGTGGTAATTTCAGACCAAAAGGGAAATTTAATCAAAGAATATGGCGAAGCGCTGGGGGTAAAAACAAATAATGAAGCAGAATACGCGGCTGTAATTTTTGCGCTAAAAAAAATCAAAGCGCTATATGGGAAAGAAAAAACCAAAAAAATGCATATTGATATGAAAATGGACAGTGAGTTTGTGATGAAGCAATTAAACGGCGAATATAAAATTGAAGAAGAAAGAATGTTCCCGCTTTTTGTCGCCGTGTGGAATTTGAAGATGGATTTTGGTAAAGTTACTTTCAGCCATGTTCCCCGTGAAAAAAATCGCGCCGCCGACAGATTGGTGAACGCGGCGCTAGACCGGGAGCAGGGCAAATTGTGGTAACAAAATATACACCTTATTTACTCACAGCGTTTTTAGGCGGAGTACTTCTGCGCTCTTTTTTCAATATTCCGCAAAATTGGATTTTGGGAATATTAGGATTGGCGGGCGGAGTTTTATTTATTTTTTATTTTTTCAAACTTGGCGGCAGGTTTTTAATTTTTAGTCTTGTATTTTTGGGTTTTCTTCTTGGTATGCTCCGCTTTTCTATTTTTGAAAATAAAATCGCGGCCGATAAGCTTCACAATTATTACGGTCAAACTTTGATTTTGCGGGGCAAAGTTTTATCAAGCGTTCTTAAGCCAAACAGTTCCCGAATCACTTTAGAAACCGATTTGGGTAGGATTTTAATAATAAAAAGAATTTATCCGGAATATAAATACGGAGATGTTTTGGAAATTTCCGGAAAAGTGGCCGAACCCGAAAATTACGCCGGGTTTGACACGGCTAAATTTCTGGCAAAACAGCAAATTTATTCCCAGATGATTTTCCCTGAAATTAAAAAGACCGGCCACTCTCCCAATAAATTTTTAAACTCTCTATTTTTTATAAAAAATAAATTTGAAGAAAGCTTAAAAAGTATTTTGCCGGAGCCAGAGGCCTCACTAGCTTCCGGAATGCTTTTGGGGATTGAAGGCGTGATTCCCCAGGGTATTTTGGATAATTTTAGGAAAGCCGGCGTGATTCATATTTTGGTGCTTTCCGGATACAATATTACTGTTGTTGGCGCCTTTATTATGGCTTTTTTGGGGTTTATTTTTCCGAATTTTTTGGCATGGACCGGCTCTCTTTTTGGTATCTTGGTTTTTACTTTAATGACCGGCGGGGAGCCGGCGGCAATCAGAGCCGCGATTATGGCCGTAATCGGCCTTTTGGCCATGCGCACGGGCAGAAGCTACCTCGCGATACTCGGCCTTTTGTGGGCGGCATTTTTCATGGCTTTTTGGAATCCGATGTATGTCCGGTTTGATAGAGGTTTCCAGCTTTCTTTTTTGGCGACTTTGGGGCTGATACTTTTTTCTTCCTGGTTTATGAAAAAACTTTGGTTTTTGCCAAAATTTTTAGGTATTCGCGAATCAGCCGCTTCCACGCTTTCCGCCCAAATTTTTGTGACGCCCGTGCTTCTTTCTTGGGGCAATCTGGTTTCTTATCTAAGTCCATTGGCTAATGTCGTGATAGTCGGCTTTGTGCCGACTATCATGTTTTTTAGTTTCGCCGCCGGCATTTTGGGATTTTTCTCAAATTTTTTGGGGACAACGCTGGCTTTGGTCCCTTATTTTTTGATAAAATTTCAAATTTTGGCCGCCCAGTTTTTGGCGAGTTTTGACTGGGCCGTGATTTATTTTAATTTTTGAATATGAAAAATTTTTTAAAACTTCATAAAAATAAAATTTTATCCGGCGGGCTGTTGTTTTTAGCGGCGCTCATGGCGCTTACCGGATTATATGTTTGGAATCTGGAGCATAAGCCCGAACTCCAAATTTATTTTTTTGACGTAGGGCAGGGGGATTCCATTTTTATTGAAGCCAAAGATGGCACGCAGATTTTAATTGACGGCGGGCCCACGAATAAAATTCTTCCGCTTTTGGGCGGCGTTATGCCCTTTTACGACCATTCCATAGATGTCGTTATTTTAACCCACCCGCATGCCGATCATGTTTCTGGACTTATGGAGGTTTTAAAAAGATATAATGTAGAGATGATTTTTGAAAGCGGAGCAAGTTACCACACGGCCGAAGCCAAAGAATTTGAAAGTATGGTTATTGAAAAAAATATAAAAAAAATAATTATAGATAGGCCAGTTAAACTTTCTTTTTTTAAAAACGCCGCGCTGAATTTTTTATTTCCTGACAAATCTTTTGAGGGGCAAGTTTTAAAAAATGTTCATGATTCGGCTTTGATAAGTGAGCTGGATTTTGAAGGCAAAAAGATTTTGTTTATGTCGGACGCCGAAAAAAATTTGGAGCGCTATTTGCTTCAAAAAGGGGCTTTGGAGGACATTGATGTTTTGAAAGTTGGCCATCACGGCTCCAAAACTTCCAGCACCGCCGATTTTCTTAAAATCGTAAAACCGGAATACGCCGTTATTTCAGCTAGCGACAGAAATCGCTACGGGCATCCGCATCCCGATGTTCTTTCTCGCCTTTCCGCCATAGGAGCCCAAATTTTCCGCACGGATATTAACGGCACCATTATTTTAAATATCAACAACGGCCGGCTGACTTTGCAAAAAGAAAAATAATCTGCTATATTTTTGGAATATGCCAGGTAGTGAAATTTCGCATCACTACTTGGTAGTAATTAAAATTAATGCGAAATTCTACTACCTGGTATGAAAAAACCCAAAGATGAGAGGACATTGGTTCTGGTAAAACCCGATGGCGTGATCCGCGGTTTGGTCGGCGAGGTGATTATGCGTTTTGAAAAGCGCGGGCTTAAAATAATCGCGTTAAAGATGGTCTGGCCCACTTCGGAACACATTAACAAACACTATCCTTCGCACAATGAATGGTTTGAATCCGTTGGAAGCCGGACGAAGGAGTTTTTTCAGGGGAAAAATATTGATGTCAATGAACATTTTGGCACCGAAAATCCAGCCGAGATCGGTAAGCAGGTAAAGAGCTGGCTTTTGGACTATATGACTGTGGGTCCTGTTGTCGCGATGGTTATTGAGGGCATGCACGCGATAACGACTGTGAGAAAATTGGTCGGGCATACTTATCCAATAGAAGCGTTGCCGGGCAGTATCCGCGGGGATTTTTCCGTGGATACGCCTTCGGCGGCTAATGTTGAAAAAAGAGTAGTAAAAAATATTGTGCACGCTTCTGGAAATGACGCGGAAGCGTCCCATGAGATTGAACACTGGTTTTCTCCGGAAGAAATCAACGATTATAAGCGCTCCGATGAAGATATAATGTTTTAGTATGAAAAGATTTTTTGAATCGTGGGCGTTTATTTTATTATTTTTGATTTTTATTTTGGTCAATTTTGCTTTTGCACTTTACTTTAGGCTTTATTATCTGTTTTGGTGGCTGGATATAACGCATCATTTTCTGGGCGGGTTTTGGCTGGCCTTTTTACTTAATTTTTATCTGAAAAAAACCGGTTTTACTGTCTTTAACTTCCCGCTTTTATTATTATTATTTTTAGGTTTCGTGGCGCTAGTCGGAGTTTTGTGGGAATTTTTTGAGTTTGGCTTGAATCGTTACATTGTGCATATTGGTTTTATAAACTATGAAGATACTCTTTTGGATCTGTTTTTTGACTTATTGGGCGGAGCTGTGGGATTTATTTTAATTTTATGATTAAACTTTCATTTTACGGCGCATCGCAGGAAGTTACCGGAAGCTGTTTTTTACTGGATGATGGCAAGAATAAAATTTTAATAGACTGCGGGCTTTTCCAGTGCCCGAAATTTTGCGATATCCGAAGCCGCGAATCTCTGCCTTTTGATCCAAAAAATATATCCGCTCTTTTTGTGACCCATCCGCACATTGACCACACCGGGCGCATTCCTAAATTGGTAAAAGACGGTTTCGCGGGGAAAATTTATTCAACTTACCCTGCGCGCGATCTGGCGGAGCTGATGCTGAAAGACAGCACCGGAGTTATGATGAAAGAAGCAAAGCGGGAAGGTGTGCCGGCGCTTTACACGGAGGAGGATGTTGACCGCGCCATGGCTCTTTGGGAAGGGAAAAATTATCATGAGAAAATATCGGTGGGTAATTTTAACGTAACTCTTTACGACGCCGGCCATGTTTTGGGTTCAGCCATGATTTTGGTAAATAACAAAATTCTATTCAGCGGCGATTTGGGGAATCCTTCCAACCCATTACTTTCCGGTTTTGAGGAAGTGGCGGGAGTGAACACCTTAATTGTTGAATCCACTTATGGCGACAGGGGGCATGAAGACGCAAAGGAAAAAAAAATAAAATTGGAGCGTGTGATTGAACAAAGCGTCGCCAGAGGAGGGGCTCTCATGATTCCGGCTTTTTCTTTGGAAAGAACCCAAGAGCTTCTTTGGGAAATTTCCGGCATGCTGAAAAACAAGCAGATTCCCAACGTGCCGATTTTTTTGGACAGCCCCTTGGCTATACGCGCCACGGAAGTTTACCAAAAATATTATTCATATCTTAACCGCGCCTATGTTGACCAAAAAACTTTTTCTTTTTTGAATCTGCCAAATGTGCATCCGACTTTGGCCACGGAAGAATCCAAAAAAATAAATGGTGTCCCAAATCCCAAAATAATTATCGCGGGCTCCGGCATGTCCACTGGCGGAAGAATTTTGCACCATGAAAGAAGATATTTGCAAGATCCTAAAAGCACAATTTTATTCATCGGCTATCAGGCGCCAGGGTCTTTGGGGCGCAGAATAGAAGACGGCGCGGAGAGCGTGACGCTTTTTGGCGAAGAGATTCCAATAAGGTGCCACAAGGAAATTATTTACGGTTATTCGGCCCATCCAGACGAGGCGACGCTTTTTGAATTTGTGAGAGACAAATCCGACACTTTAAAAAAAGTTTACGCGGTTCACGGCGAACCGAAATCTTCTCTGGCTCTTATCCAAAAAATCCGCGACTATCTGGGCATTCCCGCCTTCGCCCCAAAATACGGCGAGAGTGTTATAATATAACCCATGGACGGACAGCATATACATTTGAAGTATAAAATTTGCGTGTCGGGGGCGGCGGAGATCGGGCTTGATTTTCTTTTAAATTGAATTATAATTAAGATATTATGAAATATTTTGAGCGGATAGAAGTAAATCCAAAGATTATGATGGGTAAGCCCGTAATTAGAGGCACGCGCATTCCAGTGTACGTTATTTTAAATTTGCTGGCTGAAGGATACAACGAAAAAGAGGTACAAAAAGAGTACCCAGATCTTGGAAAAGCAGATATTTTGGCGGCCTTGCGGTTTGCTGCGCTTACAACGCAGTTTGAGGAACTTCGAAAAGAACCGCAATTTGCGAGATAAACATGACGCTCTTTCTTTTGGACGAAAACTTATCTCCGCATTTGGCAATTTGGTTAAGACATTTAGGTTACGCGGCTAAAGTGGCGCGAGAAACAAATCTTAAAGGAAGAAGTGACGAAGATGTTGTAAGATGGGCGCAAAAACATAAAGCTGTTATTTTAACCTCCGATTTGGATTTCGGAGAATTTTTTTACGGGAAAAGCTTAGGAGCTTTCGGCGTTATTATTTTAAGAAGCAGATCTCAAGGCATAGATTCGTTTAAAAAAATACTTAAAACGCTTCACGCCGGCAAGGTCTTAAAAGATAAGAGGCTTATTAGCTCTCTATTGGTGGCTGATGAAAACAATTATCGTTGGCGGAAATTCAATATAGAATGATATAATATAATAATGGACGGGAAGCATATACATTTGAAGTATAAAATTTGCGTGTCTGGGGCGGCGGAGACGGGACATTGCGCCCCGGGCACTTTGGAAAAGGCCAAAATTTTGGGTGAAGAAATCGCTAAACATAAAGCAATTTTAGTGAACGGCGCTACAACCGGGTTTCCAATGTGGGCGGCAATCGGCGCCAAAGAGGCCGGCGGTTTTACCATCGGGCTTTCTCCGGCAAGTACAGAAAAAGAGCATGTTGAAGCTTACCATCTGCCGGTTGATTATATGGATATAATACTTTACACCGGCTTTGGATACTCCGGAAGGAATTTGTTTTTGACGCGCTCGGCCGACGCTGTGATCGTGGGCTGCGGCCGTTGGGGGACGATTAACGAGTTTACCATCGCTTTGGAAGACGGCAAACCCATCGGCGTTTTGGAGGGAGCTGGCGGGAGCACGGATGTGATAAAAGATATTATAGAAAAATCCGCCCGCGGCCCGGGAAATATTGTTTATGACGCCGATCCAAAAAAATTGGTTGAAAAAGTTTTGGAGCTAGTCAAAAAAGAAAAAATTATTAAAGTTTAATGATATTTCGGATATCTCCATTTTGGGAGGCGATAGGAATTACAGGAAGCGTGATTATTGGCTCCGGCATATTTATACTGCCTTATGCGGTGAGCATCTCCGGCCTTTGGGCGGCATTAGGCATGGGAGCGCTCGCGCTGTTTTTGGTGCTTTCAATTCATTTGGCCTACGGAGAAATAGTATCCAATACGGAGGAGCGGCACCGGCTTCCCGGATACGCGCGGCTGTATTTAGGGAAATTTGCCGGCAATTTATCCAAAGCCACCGAACTTTTGCTGTTTAACGCCGTGCTTTTGACTTACGGCATTTTAGGAGGTAAATTTCTTTCCGTGGTTTTCGGGGGGAACTCCACGGCTTGGTCGCTTCTTTTTTTTGCGGCCGCCGCTTTGGTCTTGCTCTATTCACACGTAGAGCGCATCGGCTCAATAAATTTTTTAATTATGAGCGTGGTTATATTAATGGAATTGGCCATCGCGTTTTTATCTTTTAAGGCGGGCTCTTTTTCTAATCTGCCTTTATCCGGGCGCGACCCGTTTTTTTCTTTTGGCGTGTTTGTGTTCGCGTTGGCGGGCCTTTCTATTATTGCCGACGCTAGAGAAATTTTTAGGCGGGGCAATATTGAGCATAAACTTAAATCAGTGATTATTTTAATCACATCTCTCCCGCTTTTGCTTTATTTTATTTTTATAGTGTCAGTGCTGATGGCAACCGGCATGGACGCGACCAAGGATGTTTTTTCCGGCTTGGCCAAGGTCTTAGGCAGCCGCGTCATCATGGCCGGCGCGTTTATCGGCGCGTTTTCAATGTTTTCTTCTTTTTTGGCTTTGGGGTATGACCTTAAAAAAATCTACGAGCTGGACATTGCCTTACCGAAGCTTATGTCTTGGGCTTTGGCGGCGCTGCTTCCCGCGGCAGTTTTTATTTTAATCAGGATTGACTTTGTGAAATTGGTGTCTATTGTTGGCGGAATATTTATCGCAATTGATGGCATCTTGGTTTTTTTTATTTTAAGAAAAATGCGCGCGCAGGGCCTCTCGCGCGTCAAATTTCTCCCATTCGGGTTTTTACAAAGGGCGCTTCTCCTGCCCATTTTGGTTTTGAGCATAGTTTATGAAATTATTTATCAGATTTTTTAAATATGAATCAGTGGCACGCCAAAACAATTCCCGAAATTCTTGATGCGCTTCATTCGCGCGAACAGGGCTTAACAAAAGAAGAAGCAACGAAACGTCTCAAAGAATATGGCCAGAATTATCTTCCCGAAGGTAAGGTAACGAGCCTCCACATTATTTTTCTGCGCCAGTTCCAAAGTCCGCTGATTTACATTCTTCTTGCGGCAAGCATAATTGTTTTTGCGATGGGAGAAACAATAGACGGCTCAATCATTCTCACAGTTCTTATTTTCAATGCCATTGTCGGGACCATCCAAGAGGGCAAGGCGCAAAACACGCTTCGGGCGCTCAAGAAATTCGTAGAGACGAAAGCAACCGTGCTTCGCGAAGGAAAAGAGCTTATTATCTCTGACAGCGAAGTGGTGCCAGGCGATATTATTATTCTGCAGGAAGGCGATAAAGCGCCAGCGGACGCGCGAATCATCGCGGCCGCGAACCTCAAAATTGACGAAGCGGCTCTTACGGGCGAATCAGAGCCGGTGCATAAAATTGCCGATACTCTGGAGAGAGATGGCTTGCCAATTACGGAGCAGAAAAACATGATTTTCAAAGGGACGCATGTTCTTGCCGGAAACGGCAGAGCGATTGTGGTGGCAACTGGCATTGAGACAGTCATTGGAAAAATTTCAAAGGAGATTGCGGCGATTGATACCGAAATTCCTCTCAAGACAAACATCCGTTATCTTTCACGGCTTATTATTATCACAGTCGCAGGTATCAGCGCTCTCTTGTTTTTTCTCGGCATTGTTTCGGGAAAATCGGTAAAAGAAATGTTTACTACTATAGTTTCGCTTTCTGTTTCTATCATCCCCGAAGGGCTGCCTATTGTGATGACATTAATACTCGCCACTGGCGTATGGAGAATGTCAAAGCGAAATGCTCTGGTAAAAAAACTTCAGGCGGTAGAAGCATTGGGGCAAGCACGCGTGATTGCGGTTGATAAAACCGGAACCATCACCAAAAACGAGATGGTAATCCAGAAAGTGTACCTGGACGGCAAATTTTTCGAAATAGGCGGCATCGGCTACGAACCGAAAGGAGCAATTCAATTAAACGGGAATGTGGTTGATTCGGTTAATCACCCAGAACTTCTTTTTGCGGGGAAAATCGCCGCTTTTTGCGCAAGCGCCCACGTGATGTTTTCTGAAGAAGAGAAAGTATGGCGCGTTGCCGGCGACCCAACTGAAGCGGCAATGCTCGTGCTCGCCCAAAAGCTCGGTTTTTACAAGGATGATTTAGAGCGGGAGTCGCCGCTTGTTGGCGAGATTCCGTTTGATTACAAACTCAAGTATCACGCGACGATTCACCGATTTGACGGCCAAAAGTTTTTAGCCGTTGTTGGCGCGCCGGAAGTAATTTTAAACCTTTCTCAAATATCAAAAGAAGAAAAACAAAAATTGGAATCTGTTTTTCTCTCTATGTCGCAAGAAGGGTTGCGGATTATCGCGTTAGCTGAAACTCGCGACGCGCCGGAAATACTTGCGCCAGAAGAAATTAAATCACTTACTTTTGTAGGATTTTTCGGCATGAAAGACGCGCTTCGGCCAGAGGTGGCGGGAGCTATGCAAAAAGCGGTTTCTGCCGGCATCCGAGTGGTAATGATAACAGGAGATCATAAAGTTACGGCGCGGGCGATCGCCAAAGAGGCCGGCATTTATCAAGATGGCGATACTATTCTTACAGGACAAGACATTGACGCTTTTTCCGACAACGAGCTTTCCGAAAAATTGGCCGGAACCTCGGTATTCGCGCGAGTAACGCCGGAACACAAATTGAGAATTATCAAGGCGTATAAGGCGCGCGGGGAAATTGTCGCCATGACCGGAGACGGCGTAAATGACGCCCCCTCGCTCGTTGCCGCCGACCTTGGCGTGGCAATGGGAAAGATCGGCACGGAGGTGGCAAAAGAAGCTTCGGATATAGTGCTTCTTGACGACAACTTTGGAAGCATTGTTTCTGCAGTAGAAGAAGGGCGAAGTATTTACAAAACAATTAAAAAAGTAATCCTCTATCTCTTCTCCACCAGCTTGGGAGAAGCGTTGACCATCACAGGCGCGCTTCTCTTGGGTTATCCTCTCCCTCTTTTGCCGGCGCAGATTATTTGGCTCAACTTTGTTACTGATGGTTTTCTTGATGTGGCGCTTGCCATGGAGCCGAAAGAAGAAGGGTTGCTTCGCGGCAACTTCGAGCGGCCCAAAAAGTATCTGGTAGACAAACTTATGGCGCAGAGAATGTTTATCATGGCTATACCTATGATGATTGGAACACTGTTTCTTTTTCAGAAATATTTTTCCGCCGGAGGCGGATCCGCCTTTGGCGGAGAAAACGATCTTGCCAAGGCTTGGACAATTTCGCTCACCACACTCGCGGTATTTCAATGGTTCAACGCCTGGAACTGCCGGCACGAATCAAAATCCATTTTCCAAATGAATCCCTTTTCCAACAAATTCTTGGTGGGGGCAACGCTTATCATTATCTCCTTGCAGCTTTTAGTGATTTATAATCCGCTCATGCAAAAAATTCTCCGAACCATCGAACTCTCTTTTTCAGAATGGGCGATTATTATTCCGATTGCCGCTTCTATCGTTCTTGTCGAGGAAATAAGAAAATTCTTTTATCGGAGAAAAATGGTAACATGAATATAAAAATCACGATCAAAAAAATAATCGGTGTTCTCTTAATCGTTATTGGTTTGCTTGCCCTTATAACTCCTTTTACGCCGGGCTCGTGGCTTATTTTTATAGGTTTAGAGTTTTTTGGCTTTCGCGTTTTGTTTTGGGATAGATTAAAGGCATGGTTTAGCAACAAACAAAAACATGATTGATTTACTAATTGGTTTTGATCTCGTTGCGATTATAAAATCGGTTGGATATATCGGCCTTTTTACCATAATTTTTGCGGAGTCGGGTCTCTTTATCGGATTTTTCCTGCCGGGCGATTCTTTACTTTTTACTGCGGGTTTCTTGGCCTCGCAGGGTTTCTTGAATATCTGGCTTCTTTCTTTGCTCACTTTTTTTGGGGCCATTTTAGGAGATAATTTCGGCTATGCTTTCGGGAAAAAAGTTGGGCCGGCGATTTTTAAGCGCGAAGATTCGTGGTTTTTCCATAAAGACCACTTGGAGCGCGCTAGGATTTTTTATGAAAAGCATGGAGCAAAAACTTTGGTGCTTGCCCGTTTTTTGCCGATTATCCGCACTTTCGCACCGATTTTGGCCGGAGTCGGCCAGATGCATTATCGGACATTCTTTTTTTATAATGTTTTTGGTGGCTTTCTTTGGGCGATTGGAATGACCTGGCTGGGCTATTTCTTGGGCGCCACAGTTCCTAACATAGACAAATATCTTATCCCGATAATTTTAGCGATTATTATTGTTTCTGTTTTGCCAACACTAATTCATATTTTAAGAAATAGAAATTACACACGGAAATAAAATTGATGTTTACAGAAACCAAACTAAACAATATTAACCGATCGGCACAATTGTTTAGTATAGATATATGAAATCAAATAGGAAGATTTTAAAGAGAAATCCTGTTTTTATAAGGCCGACCATAGCCGCTCTTATTCTTAAAAAGCTTACCGAGGTTGGCTACGGCACAATAAATGCATTTTTTCCGGCAAAATATCCAGAAGCTAGAATATGGAGGCGGATTTTGGGGCTGGATAAAACTTACAAGTTTTCCAAACAAACTTTCCATTCCGTACTATGGCGTCTTCAAAAACAAAAACTTGTTGAACGCGATATTAAAGGATGGAATATTACGGAGTTGGGGCGAAAATTGGTTGGCAAGGTAAAATATACTCCGCAAGCCGCTTTGCCAAAAGAGGATGGTATTATTCGGCTTGTAATTTTTGATATACCAGAATATGAGAGAAAGAAACGTGTTTGGCTGCGGTTGGAATTGATTGCCCACAGATTTAAGATTTTACAAAAAAGCGTGTGGATAGGTTATCGCCCTTTACCGCAGGAATTATTAGAATCTTTGGAAGATTTAAGTCTGCAAAAATTTGTTCACATTATCAGTATTGAGCACTCTGGCACCTTAGAAAATGCTGACTAAACATTTATAACGATCGGACAAAAATGTTTAGTAGTTATTTTTTAATAAACTAAGTTGTTTTTTGGCTTGGGCGGTGATAAAGTAGCAATATGATCAGAATCCTCATTATAAATGCGTCTCCTAAAATTAAAGGACATACCAGTGGACTTCTGGAAATTTTTAAACGGGAAGCTCAAAAAAGAGGAGCAAAAATTGATGTGCTGTTTCTTTATCATGAAAAAGTTAAGCCGATTAGCGGAAAATTAGGCAAAAAATTTGATTCGATCCCAAAATTCTTGAAAAAAGTTTTAGATGCCGACGGTGTAGTTATTGGAACACCAACTTATTGGTTTAACGTGCCGGGGACTTTGAAAAATTTTATTGATCAACTTACTATTTTAGAAGAAAGCGGATTTTTGTTAGAAGGGAAAGTTGCTGGATTTATAGTTTATGCCCCTCAGGGTGGCAGTACGAATGTGCTTTCCGGTCTCGCGCTCACCGCTTCTCATATGGGTATGGTTCTCCCGCCCTATTCGCTAATTTTTGATGATGGCAGAAAGGACAAATGGGTTAAAGACGATATTAAACTTTTGGCAAAGAATATGCTTTTGCAGATTAAAGCTCAAAAAGATTTTGATATTAACTAAGGTTATGGAAAATAAAAAGGAGGCGTTAGATAAATTAAAAAAAGAAATGGAGGACGATAAAGAACTGCCGCTTTATGGCCAAGCCAATTTGGTTTTTGGGGAAGGAAACTCGGAAGCGGAGGTAATGTTTATCGGAGAAGCCCCTGGGTTTCATGAGGACAAATTTATGCGCCCGTTTGTGGGGCAAGCCGGAAAACTTTTGGATAAGCTTTTTGTTTTGATTAACTGGCCGCGCGAGTCGGTTTATATTACCAATATCGTAAAACGGCGTCCGCCGGAAAACCGCGACCCTTTACCGGAGGAAATTGAGGCCTATAAATCTTATTTAAAAAAACAAATCCAAGTTATCAACCCAAAGATTATCGCAACCTTGGGAAGATTTTCAATGAATTATTTTCTGCCTGATTTTAAAATCTCTCAAAGCCATGGAAAGGGCGTCATATTGCGCGGAAAAATTATTTATCCTTTATATCATCCCGCCGCCGCTTTGCGCGCCACGGCTATTCTTAAAGAATTAGAGGCGGATTTTAAAAAACTACCTACATTACTAAAAAATTACGATAATGTTAAAGCGGAGGCAAAGATAGAATAACCAACAAAACAGACTTCACTTTTCTAGTTTTATCGGTTATTATGGGCTATATGCCAACATTAACCATTACATTACCGCCCGCATATTCGGAAAAAGCAAAAGAGCAGGCAAAAAGGGAGGGGTTTAAAAGCCCTGCCCTTTGGTTGCGGTTTTTAGTTGAAAGTCGCGTTAGCTTTGAAGAATCTCCAAAACTTAAACCGTCACGAGTTATTTCTGAAATGCAAAAGGCCGGCCTTTATAAGGCAAACTTTCTGCGCGAATTAAAAAAATCTTTGGAGTATGCAGATAAGACCTATAAATGAGCTTGTTAAGAAACAGCTTGCAAAATGGAAGCTCTCCAGAAAATTTGAAAAGCAAATCAGAATTTTTGAGGTTGACCCATCTCATACCAGTTTAAATACAGAAAAATTAGAGCCCAAATCAGTCGGGCTTTATTCTTTTAGAATAGATAAAAAATACCGCGCAATGTTTAGAATTAGAGATGGCATTGCCGAGATAGTGCATATAACAAAACATTATCAGCAATAAAATTTGATATAATTTAAAGATGCGCATCAAAATCAATATCACCGTAAACCGTGCCGTGCAGATTTTGCTTTTGTATCTGTTTTTCGTGGTGACATCCACCGCTCTTTTTGTGCCGATTTTTGCGGTATTCGTCACAGATTTTATCGGCGGCGCAACTTTAAAAACGAAGTCCGTTTTGCAAGTTCCTCTGGCGAGATTTTTAGATAAACACAATGGCGAACGCGACGATTTTTACGCTTTAATCACCGGCGCGATTGTCGCGGTCATTTATCCATTCGCGCTTCTGGGCGTTTCTAAAGTCTGGCATCTTTACGCGCTGGAAGCCTTTGTGGGCTTGGGAGACGCGGCGCTTATGGCCGCATATTATTCTTTGTTTGCGCGCCATGTGGATAAAGGAGCGGAGGGATTTGAATGGAGTTTATTTAGCGTAGGCGGGCTGACAATTTCCAGCGCTATCGGAGGAGCGATTGGCGGAGTTTTGGCCGACGCTTTCGGATTTAAATTATTGTTTTTGATAAGCGGTATTGTGAATCTCGCGGTGCTTTTTTTGTTGATTCGTCTCTATCCCTTGCTTGACGGCGCCCGCCCAGTATCTTTGCCGCCGTTTACGCCGATTCCAAAAAATCCGATAACAAAACATTAAAGCAAAACTCCCTGTGCTATGACAGGGGTTGCGAGATTGATTATGGTTTGTTGTTTAAGAACAAATTATTTCGGTGCGAGCAAATGGCACACTGGTGCTCGATCGGAGCGCGTTTTGGCTTTAAAAAGCCATGTTTTAATACGCTATTTGCTTGCGCCAGCTCGATAAACAAGCGAAAATAAATCTACTTTCATTATCCCAACAAATGAAAACTCGCGCAACATGGGGCTGTGGATAACATACAACCCTCGCTTTTTGGTGTTAAAATAATCTTATGACCAATCAGGAAATCGCTAAAATTTTGCGGGAGATGGCGGAGCTCTATGAAATGGAGGATGTGCTTTTCAAGCCGCGCGCTTATGAAAAAGCCGCTTCTGGCGTGGAAGCTTTGGACAAGGAAATTAAAGAAATTTTCAAAGCAGAGGGCGAAAAAAGTTTGCTCAAAATTCCTGGCGTTGGGCAAGGGATCGCCTTTCATATTTCGGAGCTTTTAAAAAAGGGACATTTTCAAGAATACGACCGGCTCAAGAAAAAAACTCCTGTAAATATTTCGGAACTATCCACGATTGAGGGTGTTGGCCCAAAAATGATAAAAATTTTATACCAAAAATTAAAAATAAAAAATTTAAAAGATTTAGAACGCGCAGCTCAAGCCGGCAAAATCGCGAAGCTCTCCCGTTTCGGCAAAAAATCAGAAGAGAAAATTTTAAAAGGCATAGAATTTTTGAAAAAATCCGGCGGCCGGCAAGTTTTAGGGTTTTTACTTCCGGAAATCAGGGCTTTGGAAAAAATGATTCAAAATTTTCCTGAAGTTGAGGAGGCGATCGTGGCCGGCTCTGTCAGAAGAAGAAAAGAGACAATCGGCGATATTGATATTTTGGCGATTTCCAAAAAACCGGAGAAAGTAATGGAGCGCTTTATAACTTTGCCTCAAGTGGCGCATGTTTATGCCAAAGGCAAAACTAAAACAATGATTAAATTAAAAAACGATTTGGACGCGGATTTACGCGTCGTACCCAAAGAATCATACGGGGCGGCGCTTAATTATTTTACCGGTTCCAAAGATCACAATGTGGCTTTGAGAGAGACGGCAATTAAACGAGGATGGAAATTAAACGGGCAAAAAACAGGTCGCCGGTCGCACGGAGGAAGAAATTTATAAAGCGCTGGGGTTCCATTATATTGAACCGGAGATGAGAGAAAATAATGGCGAGTTGGCATTAGCCAAGGCCGGCAAATTGCCGAAACTGATTGGCTACGGAGATTTACTGGGAGATTTACAAACGCAGACAAATTGGACCGACGGCGAGGACTCAATTGAAAAAATGGCTGAGGAAGCCGAAAAGTTTGGCTTGGAATATATTGTGATAACCGACCACACAAAATCTTTGGCAATGACCGGCGGCGCCTTGATAAAATTAATCTTAAATTGAAAATTAAAAATTGTAAATTGAAAATTCTTAAGGGCGCGGAGGTGAATATCGGAAAAGACGGCTCTTTGGATATTAAAGATGAGGTTTTGAAAAAATTAGATGTGGTCGGGGCGGCTGTGCACAGCCATTTTAAGCTTTCTCGTAATGAGGAGACCAAGCGCGTAATCCGGGCGATGGAAAATCCCAATGTGGACATAATTTTTCACCTGACCGGCAGGATTATAAACCGCCGGGAGCCGATTGAAATTGATATTGATGAAATTATAAAAGCCGCCAAGCGCACCGGCACGGTTTTGGAAATTGACGCTTTTCCTGACAGGTTAGACATTAAGGATGATTATATAAAAAAGTGCGTGGAAGCGGGCGTGAAAATGTCCATTGATTCCGACGCGCATTCAGCCGCGCATTTTAAATTTTTAGAAATCGGCATTGCTCAAGCTCGCCGCGGCTGGGCGGAGAAAAGCGACATAATAAACGCCTGGCCGTTGGAAAAAATGCTGAAAATGCTAAAGTAGAAACAATGCCTATCTTGGAAGTAAAAAATTTAAAAGTGCGCCTTGCCGACCAAATTGTTTTGGAAAACACCGATTTTGTTTTAGGAAAAGGCGACACCTTAGCCGTCATTGGCCCCAATGGTTCCGGCAAAACCACATTGCTCCGCGCCATTTTAGGAGCGCTATCTTATGAGGGCGAAATTATACTTGCTCCCGAAACGCGCATAGGATACGTGCCCCAAAAAATTGATTTGGAAAGGGATTTGCCCATCACCGTCCAAGAATTTCTTCTGCTTAAATCAATGCAAGGCGAATCCTCGGCCTACTCTCCGCGCCAAGCTTTGGAGCTGGTGAACCTTTCGGCGGATTTTTTAAAAAAAAGAATCGGAGAACTTTCCGCCGGCGAGTTTCAGCGCGCGCTGATTGCATGGGCTGTGATTGACCGACCGAATCTTTTGCTTTTTGACGAGCCCACGGCTAGCGTGGACGTGGCTGGGCAAGAAACAGTCTACGAGCTATTGCACCGGCTTCATGATAAATACGATCTCACTTTGATTTTGATTTCACACGACCTTACCGTGGTTTATCGCTACGCAAATAAAGTGCTTTGCTTAAATCGCGCCCAGGTTTGCTTCGGCGCGCCCAGCGAAGTTTTAACTCCGCAGGAATTGGAAAAACTTTACGGCGGGGGACATAAATTTTATCATCATACTCACGAAAAAACTTAAAATATATGGATGCAAATTTATTAAAAATTTTTATCGCAGCTGGCTTGATTGCCGCTTCGGGCGGCATGCTGGGATCTTTGGCGCTTTTAAGGCGCATGGCTTTGGTTGGGGACGCGCTTTCCCACGTGGCACTTCCGGGTGTGGCTTTGGGGATTTTATTTCATTTTAATCCATTTTTGGGCGCTTTAATTTTTCTGGTTTTTGGCACCTTTGTGATTTGGGCGGTGGAGCATAAAACAAAACTGCCAGTGGACACTTTAGTTGGCGTAATGTTTACTCTGGCTTTGGCAGTGGGGGCTTTACTTACCCCCAAAGAAGATATTTTAGATGCCTTGTTTGGGGATATTTCCAACATCAGTTCGTTGGATTTTTGGCTGGCTTCTATTACCTCAATCGTGATCATTATTTTGCTTTTGATGTTTTATAAAAAATTCACGCTGTCTTTAATTTCTCCCGACCTAGCCTTGGCGGCGGGACAAAAACCGCATATGCTTGAGCTTTTATTTCTTATGATTTTCGCTTTCGCCGTGGCTGTGGGTATAAAATTTACAGGCGCGCTTCTTATGGGCTCGCTTATCATTATTCCCGCGGCGACCTCCAGGAATATTTCCAAAAGCATGAACCAATACCTAACGCTTTCCGCTCTTTTGGGCGTTTTGGGAGCGGTTTTAGGGGTTTTGGTTTCCTATTTTTACGGATTCTCTCCCGGCCCTACTTTTGTCCTTTTCTCCGGCGCCATTTTTTTTATTTCAATCTTTTTCAGGAGATGAAAAAGCCCTCACGGATGTGGGGCTTTGTTTCGATTGACTCGCCCTTTTTTAGGCAGAGCAGTTCGGGCTTTCACCAATTGAGGGTTAAGCAAGCGACGAATACGTGGAGTCATTATCAATCTCTGGTGCTGATATTGGTTCCCGCTCATCCCCATATCCATACTCATGCCGTGTTTACTCATTATTCATTCCTCCTATTTTGATATTAGCACCTTGTTAAATATTGTAAAGCTGCTTTAAACTATCGGAATGCATCTCATAAAAATTATTAAGAGTCGTTACGCTTGAATTTGCAGCCATCCAAGCCGCTACTGCAAAATTAAATTTCGCATCTTTTTTATTTTTTTCTTTCAAAACATTTTTTTCTACAAATGCTTCCAAATGTGCTGGATATTTTCTTAATGTTTCATCGAGATATTTTTCTTCGCCAGTCATTTCATAAAGCCGGAAAAGGTATCGAGAATCACCACCGCCGATTTCTATATATTGTTTATAAGAATCTTTTTTAAGATCTTCGTCCTTCATTTCTTGAGCGATGCCCCATAATAAAGAATATGCTTCTCGATTTTCAGACCAAAGTTTTAAAGCTTTGGCGCATAGTTCTTTTAAATATGCCCTATCATATTTTCTTGATACAAGAATATCTCTAGCTTGTTGCAAATAAATATGGCTTGCTAAAGCTTCGAATGTCGCCGGAATTCTTGATTCGGCTTCAGGCGACCATCTAGGATTTTCTTCTATGTCATCTAAATTTGTGGTTTCAAATGTTTTCCTGTCTAGAATAAGATTCGGGTGTTGAATTGGCATAAAGCGATAAAGCGGATGCTCGGCTTGGTCGCTTATTTTTGGAAGCATTGGTTTATCATAATCAAAATGATCGCCTCGCAAAAGCTCTTCAAAGATTTCTTTCTCTTTCTCAAACACCGCGTCTTTCGGAGTTGTAATAATTTCATATTGCGGCTTGAATCCGCGCTCATAAAGAAGGGAACCGATCATTAGGCTAAGGCCAAGGCAATTCCCGCTTTTTTCGCGAATCATATCCTGCAGTTTGAAAACGCGCTCGTCGTAAACGAAGCCGGTTTTTATAAGAAAATGCCTAATAGCTACCGCGGCTTGAAATGCGTCTTGGGGTAGCTCTGGCAAATCTTTAAAATATTCTTGTGTTTTTTCTATATCCGAAACGTTAGCTCCGGATACTTCTTGGAATAACTGATAGTATTTATTCTTTTCACCAATTGGTTTGTTTTCTAGATTTTCCATCATATTTTACTTCAAATCAATGCATTTTGGATTACCGCGTTTCTTTCACTATATGTTGAAAAACCGCGGGATATTTTTCGGCGAGTTCGGCGAGCATTTTGCGGTTGATTTCCACGCCGGATTTTTTTAGTTGAAATATCAGCTTGCTGTAAGATAATCCATTCTCGCGCGAGGCAGCGTTTATTTTTATATTCCAAAGTTTTCGGAAATTTCTTTTCTTTTTTCTGCGGTCGTGGAAAGCGTGCACGCCAGCGTGGAGCAACGCCTCTTTAGCGGCGCGCTCTTTGGATTTTCTTTGCCACCTAAAACCCTTGGTTTGCCCAAGAACTTTATGCCGCCTTTTTAACGCGATTTTAGCCCGTTTAACTCTGGTCATATCAGTGTTTTAAATAAGCGATAATCATGCGCTTTTGGATTTGGCTCAAATCCGAGGCACGCTTTTTTGGAAGCTGTTTCTCGCGGCTTTTTTTTGCTTGAAAGTGGTTGATGCCGCTTCCGTGTTTTAAAATTTTTCCGGAAGAGGTAATGCGCATTCTTTTTAATATTGATTTTCTTGTTTTTGCCATTGGTCTGAATAATGTATCATTTTTTAGGCCCGATAGTCAAGGAGAGCCCCCGAGGTCCCTTTTTGATTACGTCTTTTTCAAAACCGTGCGAGATAATGCTCAAAACGCGCTCAATACGGCCCTCCAAAAATTTTCTGTCCAAATATTTTTCCCGCCCCCGCAAAGCAAGATCTATTTTTATTTTATTGCCCTCTTTTAAAAATTCGTCGGCTTGCTGGGCTTTCATTTCCAGATCGTGCGGAGACGTTCCGATGCCGATGCGCACGCTTTTTATTTCAACATCTTTTTGTTTTTTAGCAGCAGCCCTCCGCTTTTTTTCCTGCTCGTAAAAATATTTCCCGAAATTTCTATAAGGTCCATCCCGACCTCGCGGGCGAGCCGCAGGGCTTCCTCCGTAGCCAAAACTCCGAGGTTTTTCCCCTCTTGGTCTATTACCCGCAATTCCCGCGCGCTTATTTGATTATTGATTCTTGATCGTTGGATAGGATTATCTTAGCAGATTTCACGCGCTTTGGCTATACTTAGCTTATGGCAACCTTGGCGGAAAATAGGAAAGCGAGATTTGAGTTTGAGATAATGGAAGCTTTTGAAGCGGGGCTGGAGCTTTTTGGTTTTGAAGTGAAAGCAATAAAATCGCGCAAGATGAGTTTGGAGGGTTCCTATGTTTTTCCGCGTCTAGGCGAATTTTATTTAGTTGGAGCGACCGTTGCGCCGTATCAGCCGAAAAATACGCCCAAGGATTATGACCAGGCACGCGAGCGCCGGCTATTATTGCATAAAAAAGAGATAGATTATTTAATTGGCAAGGCCGCCGCCAGAAGCTTGACGATATTGCCCCTTCGGGTATATACTAAGGGTTCTATAATTAAGCTGGAAATCGCGGTTGCCCGAAGGTTGAAACAACGCGACCAAAGAGCGAAAATTATGGAAAGGGAAGACAAAAGAAAAATTGAGAGAACATTGAAAGAAATTTAAGGGGATGATCGGCCTCGAGGGAGAGCGATTGATCATGCGTTCAGGCACCCCGCCAGGGCGGGGTTAAATCTCACCCCTGGGAAATCAATAAGTGCAAACTTATTTTCTAAAGTAACCGCTGCTTTTGGCGCTTTGCGTCCAATGCAGTTGGCAACTTCTTACGCTTAACCGCGTAGGCATCCGTCCTTGATTCTCGCTAAAGGGTCGCGGGTGTTATAAGCGAGAAAAACTCTATCAAGAGTATAACTTGAAAAAATTTTTCCCGAGAGCAATCGAGGGAATAAGCCTGTAAACCGTAGATCATGATTTTTTCCGACCCGGGTTCAATTCCCGGCATCTCCACATCTTGGGTTTTTTAAGCTAAAGTTAACTTATGTTTCGCGCCGAAATTAAGGAAGAGATAAAAAAGATTGTTAAAAAAATTTTTCTCGCCCAAGGCGGGCCAACCTTAGGCTGGTCGGTTGAAAGAAGTGAATCCGCCAG